>Ga0268262_10003704_pt1 | contig 16349 bp, 13 predicted proteins | sample TergutNc150P3_FD_190354 | JGI IMG/M metagenome (GOLD analysis project Ga0268262, IMG submission 190354) | Nasutitermes corniger P3 segment gut microbial community from laboratory colony in Florida, USA - Nc150 P3 (SPAdes) (version 2) | ecosystem: Host-associated > Arthropoda: Insects >... | reverse complement strand
TAAGTATTAAGGGCAAGAAAAACAGCCAAGACCATAAAATAGTTACTACAAAAAAACGAATTGGAAATTTGTCATTCATATTATTTTCCATATTTATATTATAAATATAATCTATATTTTTTCAATAGACTAATCAACAAGATACATATTTATTATTCCAATATATTATATTTATTCTACCTACCAATTTAGCCACCATTTCGCATAACTACTTGTATATAAACAAAATGTTCGCATAACGGCACAAATTTGAGTTATACATGAAGGTTACCGTTAATAATAATATAAATTTACAAGCGATAAAGATGTATGCCCAATAAAAGTTACACAAGCAAGGCTGGAGTTTTGCCAAACACAAGCCATTAAAAAAAAGCATAGTGTCTTTCAAACGGAAAAAAACAATAAAGACTGTAGTTTGCTTTTTGGCAAAACTCCAAAGCAATCCGGCGCAGCCGGATTGCTACTCGTCTGCTTCCTGCACCTTAAACGATTCGCGCGCCTTGATAACTTCGTCGGCTATGCGTCCAGAAATCGGCGCGTAGTGGCTGAAATCCACATTGAAAGAGCCTGTTCCCGAAGTGATTGAACGCAAATCTATCGAGTAACGCAAAAGTTCCGACATGGGTACTTCCGCTTTTACTTCCGCGATACCGCCTGCGGAATCCTGCCCGTGAATCTTACCGCGTTTTCCCGAAAGGTCGCTCATTACATCGCCTAAATATTTTTCTTCGATAAATACTGTCAAATTCATAATTGGCTCAAGCAATGTGGGATTTGCCTGCTTCATTGCTTCGCGGAAAGCGTTGCGCGCCGCAAGTTTAAACGACAATTCGTTGGAGTCTACGGGGTGATGTTTGCCGTCTGTTAGTTTTACTTCCACATCTACGACAGGATAGCTCGCCATAGTGCCGTGCGCCATTCCTTCCACAATACCCTTCTCTACGCCAGGGATAAAGTTTTTTGGTATTGCGCCGCCAAAGATGGCGTTAACAAACTGATAATTTTCACCGCGCGCGAGAGGCGCAATCTCCAGCACGACTTTTCCGTACTGACCATGACCGCCTGTCTGCTTTTTGTGGGTATATTCCGCACCCGATTTTTTTGTAATTGTTTCGCGGTAGGCGATTTTGGGAACTCGAGTCTCAACGTCGATTTTTTGGTTGTGTTTAATTTTATCCAGAATAATATTGATCTGTAATTCGCCCATGCCGGAAATTACGGATTCTTTTGTTTCGCCGTTGTAGTGGTAGCGGAAGGTTTTGTCTTCTTCCGCCGCGCGGACAAGGAATTCGCCCAGCTTGTCTTCGTCTTTTTTTGTAACCGCATTTACCGCGACAGAATGAACAGGCTCAGGCAGTCTTAGGTGGACAAAGTTTTTAGTATCAGCCGCAGCCAATGTATCGTTGGTTTTTAAAGTCGCGGCTTTTGTAATAATGCCGATATCGCCAGCCGATAATTCTCTTACTTCTTCTAGTTTCTTACCCTGACAGGTATAAAGTTTCCCGATACGCTCTTTTTTATTTTCCGTAACATTAAGCATTTCAGTATCCGCGGAAAGTTTTCCGGTAATAACTTTTATCCATGAAAGCTTGCCGGAGAATTGATCGTAATTTGTTCGAATAACAAGCGCCGACATCGGTTTATCGGGATCGATAGCAACGGGCGATTCCTTTCCTTCGGCGTCAATAACAGCGTCCTTCGCGGTACGAGGATTGGGAGAGACATCTACGAAAAAGCCGATTAAGGGAAGAATACCGGAGTTCTTAAGCGGAGCGCCGGCAAACGCGGGAACATATTTATTTTCCGCAAGCGCTTCTATAAGACCCTTTTTCATTTCTTCGGCTGAGAGAGAACCGTTCTCGATATATTTTTCCATTAAACCGTCGTCGCCCTCAGCCGCCGCCTCAATCAATTTCTCGCGCGCCGCGGCAACGGCGTCTTTCATCTCAGGCGGTATAGCCTCTTCTTTTTCCAAAGCTTCGCCCTGCATGATGTACGCTTTCTCGTGCAGAACATCAATAACTCCCTTAAAACCGCCACCGCTTCCCATTGGCAGCGTAATCGCCACAGGCTCAACTTTAAATTTTTCTTTTATGTCGCTCAACGTCCTGCTAAAATCGGTTTGATCGTTATCCATCTTAGTAACAAAAACGCCTCTTGGCTTTCCCCTTTCGTTAAGGTTTCTCCACAACTTAATAGTTTCAATCTGAACGCCGGACTTCCCGTCTACCGTTAACAGCGCAAATTCCGCCGCGCGGAAACTTAAAGTAACAGCCCCGGTAAAGTCGGACGAACCGGGCGTATCCAAAAGGTTGATTTTTGTCCCGTCTTTTTCGATATGACCCAAAGCCGCGTATATCGATATTTTTCTTTCGATTTCTTCCGCGCTGTAATCGCTGGTAGTTTTGCCCGATTCCAGCGTTTCCGCTTTGGCAATAACCCCGCCCGCAAACAGCAAATGTTCAAAAAGCGTGGTTTTCCCGGTCTGACCATGACCCGCAATAGCGATATTTCTGATTTTATCTGTTGAATGGCTCACAAAAGACTCCTTTTATAACAATTTCTTTCTATATTATTTTGCCCCGACATGGCGGTATTGTCAAGAAAAAACAAAGGGAAACGGCTGGAAAAGGAGCGTCCAACGGCATATAATGAGCCATGAAGTCAATAACCAAAGAATTGTGGTTCAACACCAAAAAACCGCGCGAATTCATCAATATTACAGGCGAAGTTGAAGCGCTTTTACAGGAATCGGGCATACAGGAAGGCTTATGCCTTGTAAACGCCATGCATATCACCGCCAGCGTTTTTATCAATGACGACGAATCCGGCTTACACCACGATTTTGATGTCTGGCTTGAAAAACTGGCTCCCCACGAGCCGGTCTCCGGTTACCGCCACAACACCGGCGAAGTAAACGCCGACGCCCACATGAAACGGCAAATCATGGGGCGCGAGGCAGTAGTCGCCGTAACCGGCGGCAAACTGCACTTTGGTCCATGGGAACAGATTTTCTACGGCGAGTTCGACGGGCAGCGACGCAAGCGGGTACTGGTGAAGATTATAGGAGAGTGATAAACGTAAGCTGATATTGATTTGAAAGCGAGTTTTATATATAGTGAGATAACATATTTTAGCCGGCGTGGCGGAATGGCAGACGCAGTAGACTCAAAATCTACCGTACGCAAGTATGTATGAGTTCAAGTCTCATCGCCGGTATAAATGGAAAGATATATAAATTGCATCGCGCATAGGACAAGCGAGGGGAATCTGCTTATCGGGGATAAATATACCGCACTGTTTGATTGCGGTATGTCTCATTGCGCGGACGCTACAATAAAAAATGTTAAAAATGCTCTGAAAGGCAGACCGCTGGATTATCTGTTTATTACGCATACTCATTACGACCATATCGGTTCGCTGCCATACTTAAGAAAAGAATGGTCCTCGCTGAAACTTGTAACGTCGCAAGCAGGGGCGGCTGTTTTGTTAAAAGACACTCCGCGCAGAGTTATCCGCGAACTTTCAATCGTGGCGGCAAAAGAATACAACGCGCAAATTGACACCTCATACAACGACGACGATTTTCACGCAGACGTTGTTGTAAAAGAAGGCGATATTATTTCTCTTGGCGATCTTTCTGTTAAAATACTGGAGACGCCCGGACACACAAGAGACGCGCTCAGCTTTTTCATTCCCGAACTTGAATTACTGATAACAAGCGAAACGACGGGAATTTTACTGCCCGACAATAATGTATACCCTCTTTACCTGACAAGTTATACCGACACAGTCAATTCCATAGAAAAATGCCGCAAAGTACCTTTTAAATATTTGTCCCTGCCGCATAAAGGTATTGTCGATGAAAAAGACGCAAATGTTTTTTTTGACAGGTCTCTGGGAGTCGTCTCCGCCTGCAAAGATTTTATTTTAGACATGAACGAGAAAAAATTTGATCAGGAAGCAATGGAAAATATGTTTTTCAAAAAATACGGAAGCGAGGCGCTTTTAAGCTACCAGCCGCTGGACGCATTTACCGCAAACGCCAAAGCCACAATCGCCTGCACTCTGCGTGAGTTCGCTCCAAGCAAAAATGATGCCGCGCAAAAGTAAAACCGCTTTGCGGCAAAAGCGAGTAACAGTAATATGAACAATTGTTTTCGCATAGACGGCGACAATCTCAGGCTTGAAATAAAAGCCGTCCCCGGCGCCTCAAAAACTGAATTGGCAGGAATAAAAGACGGACGCTTACGGATACGGCTTGCCGCCGCCCCCGAAGACGGCAAGGCAAATGCCGAGTTGTTAAATTTTTTATCAAAGACGCTTGATTGCCCCAAGCGGGATTTGCGGCTTCTCTGCGGAGAAAGGTCGAGATTGAAAACGGTTGCGCTGCCGCTTGAGTGTGGGGCGAGGTTGGAAGGGATTATTGGGGCGCGTTAATCATGGTTGTCATAATTTTGATTACTTTCAATTTGTGCGACAGTGTGGCTTGAATTGGAAAAATTATTTAGGGTTGTTATAATTTTATCCAATAAAATCAAAAAACTCATTCTTAAAGCGTTCCGAAAGGTTGTCGGAATTTTGTATCTTACTTAAAATTTGAGTAAAGATATCATTGTCTATCGGTTCTTTAATTTCATATTCAGAGTTTAGGCGGCTTCTAAATGTAATAAGGAGAATATCAATGATATGCTGATGAGATATATAAATATATGTTTCTTTTGCGTCATTAAAATATTTTTGCATTTTTTTGGCAGGGATTTCTACAAAATCCATTTCATTAATAATTCTTTTATATCTTGAAGTACAATAACAATATTTCAGCGATGGGTCGTTTACACCAAGAACTATTCCCAGATGTTGTTCGTCAGAGTTATCGGGAATATATCCATAAAAAGTAAATCCGCCGATGATTTCATGTTCCATGATTATCTATGCTTTCAAAGTAAAATCTTTTTGCTTCTTCTAAATATTCTTCATCTTTATACAAAGGGTCTATACCGCCAAAATATTTTTTTATTGCAGGAGAATCTTTTGGATCAGGGTTTTTGAAAAAATCTTCCATGATGATGTCCTTAGATGAATTATCATTCTTATCAAAAAACGCTTTATATCGCTTCCATTCAGGGTAATCATGAGAAATATCAACCAACTTTTTATCATAGAATAACATAATTGATTTATCTAAAGAACTCATTTCATTTTTACTTAATAAATCAAAATCAACAGGATCTATTATTCTTTTTTTATTACCGATTTTTTTTACATTATCAAGAAATTTCAACTCTTTTTCAGAGAAATTATTAAGCCGCTCATTTTCTTTATTCAAAATATTTAATGAATTAGAGGCTACAGGACCATACTTCATGGCTACATAAGTATCAAGAGATATAAGAGAAAAATGTTCTCTTATATTTATTCTATCTCCAAAAAATAAAAATTTAATTAATTCCAACTTTGAAGTAACTTCTGCACGTTGCTGGATATAATAAAAAACCTGGACTATTTTTTCTATGTTTATAAACGCATATTTGCTAAGACCATTCATCGCTATTCCGCCTTTTCCTCAATAATTAACATCAAAGATGCACTAACATAGAAGACCAGTGAACAAAAAACAGCCATATAATATATATCGCATATTTTTGGGATATTTTCAACCCTTTTTTATGATTTATTGGCGTTTTTTCAGGCTTGTTTAATATTACACCGGCATTATTCAAAAGTTTTAGGATCAGAATAGCCGGGTTTTACCAGCACATTATTCTTACCTTCGATAAATTCTTTATAAACACCTTCCCATTCATCAAATGAGTATTCCTCAAAAGAAACCGAAATATACTTTTTAGGTTTGCCTAAAGTTTTATTGACGATATCGCCTATTTGCTCAGCGGCTTTTTGCAAGGACTCTTTTGATGGACCTGAGATGGTTTTGATTATTACGTGGGGCATGGGGACTCTCCTTTTTATTTTTTTGTTTATATGTACCATTATTACTGTTATTTATTTTTTCTACTAATTTAATAGCTAATGTTCTATCTCCAATTTCCACCCAAATAAATATTGCTGCGATTGTAAATGGAATTAATAATATTATTGATAAAATTAATAATATATGATTCTTTATTAATTTATCGAAAGAATATACAAACAACGGAAGAGGTATAGAAAAAATAATATAAAGAATAGTAAATAATATTCTATTAGGTTTTTTCCCCTTATAGTCTATTTTCTTAGTCTTTGGATAATAATCGACATATGTATATATATTTTTCCATATAACAACAAAGTCATAAAAATTTGTTGATTTTAATATATACTCAATCATATCATCAGATATTGGAAATCTTAAATATTCTTTTAAGTAAGTATATGATAATACTTTATTATCAACACTTGTAATAATTTTTTCATATATATCAAATCGTTTTTTTATATTTTCAATTGATCTTTTATTTAATCCATACATTTTACAAAAAAAAGAAATAATCATTGATATATATGAAAAAACTGAAATTAATTTAGTAATAAATTCTATATATATCATTTTCCCCCCTTTAATTATCCACCCACATTTCACACTGACTAATCACTGTAGAAATAGCGTCTTCCATGCCTTCCGGCGGATATTTATAATCTTTTAACAATTTCTTGACCATGCGCCGCATACCGGCACGAGCGGATTCTTTTTTTTGCCAATCAATGGTACGGTTCTTGCGGAGCAAATCAGTCAATTCATGAGTCATCGCCACAAGTTGCTCATTTTTATAAAAGTCTTTGACGGCTTCGGGTCGAGTCAATGCATCATAAAACGCTAATTCTTCATCATTTAAGCCCATCGCATCGCCTTCTGCGTGGGCATTTGCCATATCTTTAGCCATTTTTAGCAATTCGGCGATGACTTGTTCATTGGAAATTAATCCGTTTATATATCTCTTCATTGAATCAGAAAGCATTTCGGAAAATTTCTCTGACTTAACAAGGTTTGTACGGCGATAAAGAGATACTTGTTCGGCAAGTAATTTTCTTAAAATCTCGACTGCGATATTACGTTCTTTCATTTTGGAAATTTCATCAAGGAACTTTGGATCAAATAGAGAGAATTCTTCATTTGCGAATAAGTTGATTACGCCTTTACTTTGAATACTTGCTTTCAATAATTCATTGATACGCTCATTTATTTCTTTCGGCGACAGAAGCGTGCTATCTCCTGTAATACGTGTAAGAATGGTGCGTACTGCTTCAAAATATGCCGCTTCAAATCGCTGTTTTTCTGTAAGCAGTGAACGGCAAAGCGACAATGCTTGCCGAAGAAGCATAGACTCTTTGATAAACAAATCTTTATTATTAGGCGGTTCAGGGTATTTAATTGATCGTTCGGCTGCCATTGAATAATGTTCGTCATAGTTTTTCTTAACAGTGTCAGGTTTTGGTTTTTCTATACTCGACAGGAAGTTTACACCGCCCGTAATTGTTTTCGCACGAACAAGATCACTGTCTGTAGTCATAAACGCTGAATAATCAAAACCGTGGAATAATGAACGGCAAACTTCCAGTTTTTCAATGAATTTTGGCAGAGCGGTTTTACCTACGTCGGTATCACCGTAGTTGTTCTTATCACGGTTGGTGTAGTCGTTCATCGCCTGTTTCAATGCGGAAGCAATACCGACATAATCAACTACCAATCCGCCTTCTTTGTAGACTACGGCGTCGCCGATTTTATGCGAGAAAACACGATTTACACGGGCGATTGCCTGCATTAGATTGAGCCCTGACATGGGTTTATAAACATACATTGTAGCAAGAGACGGCACATCGAAACCTGTCAGCCACATATCTACAACAATGGCGATTTTTAACAGTGAGTTGTCATCCTTGAATTTTTTTGCCATTTCAAACTTATGGTTTTTATTGCCTATTATTTCTTGCCAATCTTCAGGGTCGGTATTGGTGGAAGTCATAACCGCTCCTACCTTCTCTTTCCACTCAGGACGCATTTGCAAAAGTTTACGATAAATACTTATCGCAATCGGACGAGAATACGCAACTATCATTGCTTTACCGGTAAGTTCGTACTGGCGGTTTTTCTCGTAATGCTTGACAATATCTTCGCATAACGCATTGATTGTTTGTTCCGCTCCGAGAATAGATTCCATCCGGCTTAATTCTTTTTTACTTTTTTCGATTGCATACGGTTCGGCGTTCTGTGCCATAATGTCGTACTCGGCATCAATGAGCCGCATAATATCTTCGTCCAGTTTCAGATTGATAACACGACTTTCGTAATACACCGGACGAGTTGCGCCGTCTTCTACAGCTTGGGTCATATCATAGATGTCAATATAATTTCCAAAAACTTCAATAGTTGATTTATCTTTACTTGATATCGGTGTACCTGTAAATCCGATGTACGTTGCATTGGGCAAACTGTCACGAATGATACGAGCAGTGCCTATAATGACACGACCTGTTTTCGCATCTACTTTTTCCTCTAAACCATACTGCCCACGATGAGCTTCGTCAGCCATTACAATAATGTTTCGCCGTTCGGAGAGCGATTCTGATGATTCTTCAAACTTCTGCATTGTTGTAAAGATAATACCGTTTGCTTGTCTCCCTGCAAGCAGTTCTTTCAAATTAACACGACTTTCAGCTTGCTGTGGAGTTTGCCTCAAAAAAGCCGAGCATTTTGCAAATTGCTCGAACAACTGATCATCAAGATCGTTACGGTCTGTTAACATAACAATGGTTGGCGAGTTCAACGTTTCTTGTAATAAATACGCATAAAAAACCATCGACAACGATTTACCGCTGCCTTGTGTATGCCAGAACACACCGCCCTTTCCGTCAGTTTCTGTTGCGTTTTTGGTAGAAGTTATCGCTTTCCGCACAGCAAAATACTGATGATATGCGCCGAGTATTTTTATATCATCAGAAAAACAAATAAAGTTTTTAATTATATCAAGCAACCGTGCCTTGTCGAACATTCCTTCAAAGAATGTATCAAACTGAGCGTACTGCGTATTTTCATAACTTCCGTCTTTAGTCTTCCATTCCATAAAGCGGTCTTCGCCTGACGTGATTGTTCCGGCTTTTGATATAGCTTGATCGCTCATTACAAGAAATGCGTTGTAAATAAACAAGGAAGGTATCTCGTGCATATAGTTTCGTAATTGACGATAGGCTTCGGAAGCGTCGGTTTCTTCACGAGAGGGAGACTTTAACTCAAAAACGACTACAGGCAGACCATTCAAAAATATAATAACATCGGGTCGTCTTTCACTGTTTTCAGTTATTGTCCATTGATTGGCAATCGTAAAAGTGTTACGGTTTACATTTTGATAATCCACAAGATTTACAAGCGAGGCATGTTGTTCGCCTTTGTCGTAATAATTTACCGAAACGCCATTTTGAAGGTAATCCATAAACTGGATATTCTTTTGCAATACCGTACCGCCTTCAAAATTACGCAGTTTATAAACCGCCTCGGTTATTGCGGTTTCGGGTAATTTTGGATTGATTTTCTGTAAGGCTGGCAAAAGCTCGTCTGTATAGAGAGGGTCGGAGTAATCACGCTCCAAGTTGGGAGCGTAAATATAATTATAATCTAAAGTATTACGAAATAGCTCAATTACCGCATTTTCGTAGTCAGCTTCATTGAAAAATAATGAATTCATTTATTATTCTCCTTATGATCAACATGGTCGGAAATTACAGGATTTATCTTGGATTTCAATAATGCCACATCTCGTTTAATGTCCCTTGGCTTTATGTTACTCAATACTTTTTTCTCAACTTCTGGTGTCCAGTAGATTTTAAGTTTTTCTCTTGCTCGAGTGATAGCGGTATAAAAAATGCTATGAGTTATACGTTCTTCAATCTCCTCTGTTATGACAATTTTTACCGAGTTATATTCCAAACCTTGTGCTTTATGGATAGACACAGCATAAGCAACCTGAAAAGGAACTACTGCAGATAAAGACACTTCGTCGTCTTCATCGGTGTTTTCATATTTACTTACACAAAAACGTATCACTGAATGTCCAGCTACAGAGTTTTCCAATAAATTAAAACCGCAGCGTCTGGCATCCAAGCCATTTATAACTTTATATATCTCAATGTCGAACTGGATTTTATTTTCAAGCAGGGCAATGGCTAATATTCGTCCTTTCATGTTATTGTAAATCACGGGTGCAAATCGCTCTGATTCGTTAAATAAGACAGGATCACCAACTTTGTATATTTGAAGTCCCCACTGCTCGGCACAGTTTTGATTAGCTTCCTGTAAAAAACGGTTAATGTTGTTAATACCATATAATCCGTCATAGTTAAGACAGAGAATAATTTCATCATTTTCAGCAGGTGAAAAAATTGAGCCGTCTAATTTTGTGGAATATCCTTGCTTTGTAATGTGTTCAATAATGGTATCATTCATGTTTCTCACTTTTCGCCATAATTCAAGTAAATTCTGATTATTACTCCGATATGGCTTTATTAATTCACAAACAGAAGTTTCAGGAATAAACTCACGAGCCACGCCAAACCAATTGCCAAAGCGAATAGCCTCTATTTGATAAATATCTCCGACCAAAACCAATAAATCAAATTTCGTCTTTGATAAAATATCCTTCATGTCGCTGTTATTAGTAGTACTACATTCATCAATAATCAGTAAGTTATACTCCGTATTAATATCCTTTTTATTCAAAAACTTGGCGATAGTCATAAATTCGCAGTTTGAAGCACTTACCCTACGTCTAAGGTTATCTATTGCAGGATTTGTATTTGCTAGGTATAACTTACTCTGCATATGAAATAAATTTGAAATATGATTTATCAATGTTGATTTTCCTGTTCCAGCAGAACCATAAATTAAAGCCACTGATGAAGTTACAAACATTTGTTGAAGAGCTGTTCTTTTTTCATCACAGTCAATATTGTAGACACCAGAAGTAAACCAATCACTAACCCAACTAGAGTAATTCTCGATTCCATTTCTAGATAATTCTATTAATTTTTTAATAATTTCAATTGTATCATCTTCATAACCACAAATATAAAAATAATCGTTACATTTTTCTATATTTCTAGATTGATGTTTGCGATACAATTTGGAATTGAAGTTTTTAACAAGTTTATCAACGTCATCAAATCTGATGAGTTCTTTAACATGAGTATAAAGTTGACCTTTCTTTTCCGCATTGTTGTGGATAAAACGAGCGAAAATCTCATGCTCTCTTTCAGTCGAATCTATACAATCAATCAAATCTTCGTACTTGGGATTATGATTAAGCAGTGATGTGCAAAATGGCATCTCTTCAAAAGGAATACAACCATAACTTAGATGGAGATCAGAGAGTTTGGTGTTGCTCTCACCAAACTGTTTCTTGATAATATCATTATCTAAATGATAAAGTAAATACCTCAAAACATTACACCCGGGTCTATTACCTTTGATTATTTCACGGCATTTGCTAAAAAGGTCGAATAGACGGCTGACTTTTGCTTTACAGGCGGTCAATATTTGTGTACGCTTTTTCTGATAGTAATCATCTTCAAAGCGGAGCAGTTCCACCAGATTAAAGCCAGTTTTTGTCAGAAATTTCATCACTCCTCGGTATTCTGCAGAATCACCATAACTATTCAGCTTATCTCCAAAAATTAAAGCGAGTTTTTCGATTTCACAAGGACGTATTGATACTTCCCAATTCACAATAATGAAAATAGGCATTGTTTTGTTTACGATTTGAATATTATCACTAACAACCCACAGTTTGACGGCATAGTTTTTTGGAATGTCAAGACTAGTAAAAGCTATAATTCTTTCGAACTTGCTTGTTCTATCAATAGCAGGAATAAAAGTTACCTCGTAATAAACATTATGGTTTACAAAGAAAGGTTTAATTTTATGGATGTAATATTTTCCGTCTTTGGACTTATCTATATCATTGATAATATCTCTATTGGTGAGTTTTGCGGATATTTTTTCATAATACTCTTGCAGATCATTATCGGTGTTAAGCGGAAATTTATCTAAGTTACCAAGCACATTAAGAGAATACTTGTTTTTCAAAAAATCCTTTATTTTCAAAAGATACTCATAATATTTCAACATTAAACGTTCAGAATTTTCCGGGTCAAGCGTGTAATGTGAAGCGGCTTTTTGTAAAAAGTCATGAAACTTCCACAGAAATTTCAATTGCCCCCTTGTTTTCACAAAACTAATCGCAACTTGAATGTTCTTGTAGTCGTCATTTATATCGCGTTTGTTTGCGAAAATTTTCAGCATTATATGTTCAATAAAGTTACGCAATTGAGCCAAGATGTCTTGTGAAATATCACCTCTGCCAAAAGAATCTAATCGGTCTATGCGGCTACAAATGACAGTATCAATTGTCAGAATTTGATCATCGATGTTTGTTTGTGTTGTGTTCATTGTTTGTCTTCCACAATATTAGTTTCCTTTCTAGCGGAATCATCGATTTGAAATACTTTCTCCAACATTAGACAAGGGAAAAAGGTGTCATAAAATGTGTTGACGACAGTGTTTTTGTAGTTTTTCAGTGTATAATAAAAAAATACCATATTATGTAATTATATCATAATATACCAAAGCGGTAAATCATCATTTAGCAGAGCTGACGCAAGTGCTCTTCAAATCATGGTTCATTGATTTTGAGCCTTGGGGTGGGATAAAACCAAAGGATTGGCAAATAGTCAAGTTTTCTTCTTTCCTCATACCAAGGATTGAAAAGAGTAACGATACAACAATACCATTATTTTCAGTTACAGACATGGGAATATGTCCACGTAGCGATAAATTCATTAAGAATCTATCGAAAACAGACACTAAAAATAAAATTGCATATGAAACTGATATTGTCTTTGGAATGAGTCGTGAAATTCTTAATTGGGGTATTATGCGTTCGCCTATTGGCGGTGTGAGTTCGGCATATAACGTATTCGCTGTAGATAACAAAATTAACTCTAAGTATTTGGAATCGTTTATAAAGTTTCATTCCTTCTATTTTAAGGATTTAATCCGTCCAGCTACTCGTGAAGGACAAGGTGTAGATAAAGAAGCTTTAATGTCGAAGTCTATTTATATACCACCTGACGAAGTTCTCAATAAATACTACAAAATTGAAGATGCATTGACAGTAGGAATTCGTGAAAACGAAGAAGAATCTATATGCCTCGCTACTCTCCGTGATAGTCTTTTACCTCGCCTAATGTCAGGCGAACTGTCCGTTTCTGACATTGTTGGTGATAAATGATGATTTAGCTTGCCAACTACTAGCCGATTATAATCTTATATTTTAACTAATTAAGGAAGGAAAAATGAAGGATAAACTCATTGCTGAAATTCTAGCAGACATGACTCCAACTCTTACATTACCACAATTGGAAGAATTACAGAGGGTACTGACCTACAAATTGCACAAAGTAGGAATAACGGAGAATAAAACGCCCGATTTACAAGAAAATGTCGGAAATGAAGGAGTGTTGGAAGTTTTTATCTCAGCCAAACGTATTGAAGGGTGTTCCGAAAAATCACTAAAATACTACGATTCGACCATTCGCCAAATGTTTGACCAATTAAACAAGCCGGTACGAGAGATAAATACTGATGATCTTCGCTGTTATTTGGGAAATTTCCAAAAGGAAAGAGGCTCAAGTAAGGTAACTATTGATAATATTCGGCGTATTTTCTCCAGTTATTTTGGTTGGCTTGAAGATGAAGATTATATCCTTAAAAGTCCTGTAAGGCGTATCCACAAGGTCAAGACAGATAAAACAATTAAGGACACTTTTTCTGATGAAGGGCTTGAACTACTTCGTGATGCTTGTGAGGAAATTCGTGATTTAGCAATGATTGATCTGCTTGCGTCAACAGGAATGCGTGTAGGCGAACTGGTACGATTAAACCGAGAGGATATTAACTTTCATGAGCGTGAATGTGTGGTATTTGGCAAAGGCAGCAGTGAAAGGGTTGTATATTTTGACGCCAGAACGAAAATCCACTTATTGAACTATTTAAACAGCAGAAATGACAATAATCTTGCATTATTTGTATCATTGGCTATGCCAAACGAGCGGCTTATGATAGGCGGTATTGAAACCAGAATCCGTGAAATCGGCAACAGGGCGGATATGCAAAAAGTTCACCCCCATAAGTTCAGGCGAACGTTGGCAACTCGCGCAATTGACAAAGGAATGCCCATAGAGCAGGTGCAACGATTGCTTGGACATGTTAAAATAGATACAACTATGCACTATGCAATGGTTAATCAGGCGAATGTTAAGAATTCGCATAGAAAATTTATTGGATAAGGAAAGTGAATATGGCGGATAATTGGTCACTCACAAAAATAATAGACTTCATAGAATTTAATCCATACGAAAACCTACAAAAAGGTACAATGGCAAAAAAAGTGGCAATGGAACAATTACTACCTTTCACTCGAGATATATCTAGTTACGAGATTGCACCTTTCAATGGAGGAGCAAAGTTTCGTAACGGCGATACACTGATGGCACGTATCACACCTTGCCTTGAAAATGGTAAAACCGCTAAAGTCAATATTCTTAATGATAGTGAAATAGGTTTTGGTTCTACTGAGTTCATCGTTCTTCGAGCAAAACCAAGAATTAGTGATAGCGATTTCATTTATTACTTGGCAACGAGTCCACTTCTTCGAGACAAAGCAATTAAGTCTATGGTAGGCAGTTCTGGTCGACAGCGTGTTCAACAGGGTGTTTTAAACGACATAGAATTTTTTGCACCACCTTTGAATGAACAAATCAAAATAGGACGTACTTTACGAATATTAGAGGACAAAATTGCAAATAATAAAAAGATAAATCATCATTTAGAACAGATAGCACAGGGGGTTTATAAGTCATGGTTCGTAGATTTTGAGCCTTGGGGTGGGGTTATGCCTAAAAATTGGAATAAAGGTTGTTTGGATGATATTATAGAATTATTTGATTCAAAACGAATTCCTCTCTCTAGTAATCAACGTGAAAAAATGGAAAAACTTTTCCCTTATTATGGTGCTGCTACTTTGATGGATTATGTTGATGATTATTTATTCGATGGTATTTACCTTTTACTTGGGGAGGATGGAACCGTAATAGATGATTCTGGTTTCCCAATACTTCAATATGTTTGGGGAAAGTTTTGGGTAAATAATCATGCACATATCATTCAAGGACGAAATGGTTTTACAGTAGAAAGTCTTTATTGTTTACTAAAACAAACAAGTATTACATCTATAGTTACAGGTGCGGTTCAACCTAAAATCAACCAAGCAAATCTTAAAGCTCTTGAAGTATGTATCCCAAAAGATGATATACTAGCTCAATACAATGAAGCTATTACTCCAATGTTCGACCAAATACGCAAAAACAGTGATGAAAATCGTACTCTTGTCGCTCTCCGTGATACTCTTTTACCTCGCCTAATGTCTGGCGAACTGTCTGTATCAGACATTGTTGGCGTTAAATGATGATTTATTTCTTTATTTATTGTAATCCGAGCATCAAGAGCAGACAGTGTAACAGCGATCTTGATCTGTAAATCAAGCGATAAATCTGGAACTTCATAACGCATAATTGCACCTTTGTCCCCACGTGGCATTTTTGTCCCTTTTGCAGTAGCGGTTGCATAATCGAAGAATGCATCATCAGAAAGTAAATAGTATAAAAATTCTGAATTACAATTATCTTTAGCCCTAAATACCAACACATCATTTGAACAGCCGCCATCGTGTTTGGCAAACCATATCTTTTTGAAGTATGGGCGAATATTGGATACTAAAACATCATTTGTTTTATAGGCTTGTGTTTGTGAGATAGTTGGAAGTCCCGCCGAACGAGAAGTGCCTTCTTTATTTGGAAGCATATTTTCAGTAGAAATATATTTATCTATATCTAAGTCAGCGACTGCTATACGCTCCTCTGCAAAAAAACAGAGATCAGATAACATTTTTATCATTAATCAGTACCTTTATTTTGTTTTTTCTCTTTTTTCTCAATCTGCTTTTTTGCCGTTGTTTCAAGTTCAACAAATTTGTCAAAATCGCTTTTAAACAGTCTGTCCTGTACAATACGGTATTTTTCAAACTCTGTTTCGGCATGAAGTTTTGCCTGTTCATGTGATATTTTTCCTGCTCCTGTCAAAATTTCATTGCCGTTGAATTCCAGAAAGCCATCTAAGCGCTTCGCCCAATCTTCCATTGACATAGGAATTTTACGCTCAGCTTGCATTTCGGCAAAGTCCAAATAAATGGAAACAATACGTTCAAGGTAATTCATCTCCTGCTCATTCAAATAATTCTTAGCAA
>Ga0268262_10003703_pt1 | contig 16354 bp, 15 predicted proteins | sample TergutNc150P3_FD_190354 | JGI IMG/M metagenome (GOLD analysis project Ga0268262, IMG submission 190354) | Nasutitermes corniger P3 segment gut microbial community from laboratory colony in Florida, USA - Nc150 P3 (SPAdes) (version 2) | ecosystem: Host-associated > Arthropoda: Insects >... | reverse complement strand
GAGAATCTTTTTTACTGTTGATTTGTTTCCGTACATCCCTTCTACACCTTCTACGGTATCGAAAGTTTTACTCTGGCTGTCATTGTCCCTTCCTCATTCTACCACCCCTTTCTCTTCTACGCAACTTATTTCTAATCTCTGGTAGTCCTTTTTGATTTTTAACCAGCCTCTCTCACCATTGTAAGGAAAACACGGTATTCTGAGACAGAACAGAGGGGTGGATATTGTTTTTTTGAAAAATATGTATTATTATTTTAGTAAGGAATGTGGTTATTCCCAAGAAATTTATGTACCCGAAGAGAAAACGGGACAAGGACAGAGATGGCGATATTGAACGAGAAAAGCTCTTGACGATTGCTTTGTAGGTTTTTTATAGACAACCTCTGTTCGATCTGATAAACTGAGTGTAGTTTTTAGTTGAATTCTTTAAGAAAATCTACTTGATATAGTTTTCAGTTGGATTTCTTCATAAAATCTACTTGCAGTGGAATTTAAATAAAAGTTGGAGGGGGAAACTGGTAAATTGGTTAGTGGACCGGACACTTTTCAGGCTGGGGCAAAAAGGGTTATAGTATGTGGATACAAGCCGATGATAAAGTATACCGGACGCTTGTCAGGCCGGTTAAAACTTGTTATTATAGGAAAAATTGGCTTTTAAAAGGTCAAAAATAAGGCATAAAGGTATATGCCAAAGGAGCGAATAGGAATATGTACAATCCTTTTTTGGTCAGCGCATTGAAAAAATGCGTAACCGGTAACGAGGTGGACGCTGTTTTCAGCCGACACCGCAAGACGGAAACCGATTACAAGGCCCGGATAGCTTATCTTGGTTACTGCCAGGGTAATCCGCAGTTTTTCTTTGCAGGCGGAGAAAAAAAGGACGAACAAGCGGAGCTGTATAGCAAATACTTAACCGTACGTTCTATGTTTGTAACTGGTTCTTGGCGGTAATAATGACGGAAACTCCCGGAAAGCTGTCTTTTCGGGAGTTTTTTTTCATATAAAAACGCATGGCGTTTGAGAAAGTATCAATTTTTTGAGCGTGTCTATAAGCCCACAATCACAGGCCATTTTTAACCGGGTTTTCCCGGTGATTTTTTACCTTCAGACACTGCCTTTTAAGCGGGAACAGGAAGGTTGATTTTTACAATAAAAGGTGGTAAGCGATGTCAGACGAATACAAAATTAACGATGCTAAAATAGATAAAATAGCCGCAGGTTTTTCAATTGATAAACATATCGTAGAAATATTGCATAAAGCATACCTCTCTTTTTCTCCACATTTGCAGGGGAAATTTCTGGCCCATGTTATGCGTGGTATTGAGTGTTATTTCCGCAAGTGTATGAAAAACGATCGTTTTATTGTCATTTGCGAACCATACAAGAAAGGAGAGTTTTACGAAGGTCAAAAACAAGCCAGCGCTTCTTATTATCCTTCAAAGACTGTAATTCGTTGCGACGACAAGCAAAACAGCAGTTTTATAATAAATTATAACGAAGCTTTACCTGAAAAAGAGTTGCGGGATTATATCGCCCATGAAATCGGTCATCTTTTTTGGGTTGCAACTCGTGATATGATAAAAAAAGATATACTTAAAAACCAAAGTGTTGATAATACTACTACTGAACCGTTAAGCTCAATTTTTGGTATATTTACGATGTCAGAGAAAAACGATTTTTATGCTAATTTTGATACTTCTATTAGAAACCATAAGAATTGGCAGGAGATTTTCGACTATTTTCTTAAGATACACAGAAGTTGAAGTTCTGATTTAACCACCCCGTAGTGTAACCTAATTCAAAGAGACGCTGAAACTCCTGTTTTTCAGGGGGAAAAGAGATTACAGTAAAATTGTATTGATCATAGGGAAACCACCTAAGTTCCCCTGAATTATCGTGAATGAGAGTTGTAACATAAATTATATATGTGCGTATACACAACCTATAAAGTTATTCAATGAGCTTGCTTTTTACCGGCTTTGTGTTCAGGAGGCGGATGGTGGATTTCCAGTGGTAGGCTGTGAGCAGTGAGACTTGACATTAGAAGAGAATTCATATAATTTAACAAAAGGTATAACAAATGGTCAAATTTATAAAGATTTTTAATGAAATTCCACTTGAAAAATTATCCCTACTGTCAGGAATAATTTTTATTTTTTCTTCATATATGCAATATGATAAAGGGTTGATATTTTCAAAAAACTTTAGTTGTTTACGTTTTTTAATAGGGTTGTTTTTTATTCTTTTGTTTTTAGTTTCATGGCTCTATTCAATGTTTGGGCAATTAAACAGACAAAAAATTACAACTAAAGGAAAAAAGTATAAAGACAAAGAAGTTGAAATTTTATTTCAGATTGGAAGAATTGAAGATAAATGTCTATACACAAAAAATAGCGTTGTTGTTTTACCCGCAAATACAAGTTTTGATGATGATTGCATTACTGATAAACGGAGTGCTTTAGGCTCTTTCTTTAATACTAACTATTCTAATCAACTAGAAAAAATAAAAGAAACAATAATAATATCTGCCAAACGAGAATGTAAACAAATCAGCGAAAAGGAATTTGAATTAGGCTCGACAATACTATTACCAGCGCCGTTTGATAATTTAACCACAGTTGCGGTATCCGCAGTTACTACAAGGCAGCCTAAAGATGGGATTTCTGCAAATTTATGCGCTATAGCGTTAACTATAAAAAACATTTTTGAAATTACCGCTGATAAGAAAATTGATTTACTAATTCTTCCAGTACTTGGCAGCGGGCATGGTGGTTTGGATATAGAAACTTCATTAAATTTTATGTTATTCAATATCAATTATTATATTCATTATTATCATCACATTAAAAATGTAAAAATCATTATTTATGATGAGAAGCAGAAATCCAAAAAGGTTAAATTGATTAATTGGAGGTTTTTATGATATTGTATCATTATACAACAAAAGAAAGTTTCGATAAAATTATCGAAACCAAGAATTTAAATCCATCTAATCCATGGACTTCACAGGATCATACTTATGGTAATGGATGGTATTTTACGGATTTAGATCCGCAAAAATGTGATATTGCAATAGCCCTGCAATGTTGGCAAACTGAAGAATCTCTTTCAAAGGTGCAATACTATTTAAAATATGAAATTGACGATTCGATTTCTACCTTTTGCAGGGAAAATGTTTATATAGTTAAAAGATGGGATAATAACAAAATTAAATATGTCGAGGGAAAGAAGATCCCACATTGTGACCAGTATCCGTGTTCAAAATGTTCAAAAGGAAAAAATATTATACAAAAATTCTTTGATAAATTATTTGGAAAAGCGAAATAGAGCGTAGTGTAACCTAATTCAAAGAGACGCTAAAACTCCTGTTTTTCAGGGGAAAAAAACACGCTATGCGAAAATGAACCCATTAATTAGTCAATAAAAACTTTACATATTAATAATAAATATTATTTTTGGTATAATTTGCAGTCTTGACAAAATTCATTTATTTTTTATTTTTTCCTTTTTTTCCCAAGCGCCAGAATAGCGAAAACAATGGCAACTATTAATCCGGCAATTATTAGGTAGGCTCCCGATTGATATTTAGTTCTTCCAATACTGTTGTCTATTTTGGCAAAAACTACTATCACTGAAGCGGCAACCCCTATTATCGCAACCCAATCCAATTTATAAGAAATAGCTTTTTTCACAAGAAGCAGTAAAAGCAAAACGCAGCCCATACACGAAAAAACGAAAATGCCGTAAAGCCCCATAGTTAAAATAGCAGAACCGCCGTAATTTGAACTATTTTCAACAAGTTTAAAGCCGTTCATATTACAGGTAATAGGCATAAAAAAGCCAATGACAACCAATAATAACCCAACCTTGCTTATAATACGCATTGAAATCTTATCCATACATTTTCCTTTATTAAGCAGAAAACCCCGCTTAATAGCGTAACTATACACCAAAATTTATATTGTTTCAAGCAGCTAATTATTCACATAGCCCTCTTTAATTAAATCATTGACGATTTCCTGGCCCAGTTTCTCTCCCCATTTCTGGCCGACAGCCATTGTTTCCTGGGTCAGAAGGGGAGTGACTTCAACCATTCTTTTGCCCAACGGCGACTCATAAAATTTTATTAACTGTTTTATTTCGTCGTGGGTATAATATTTGCTGTACGCCGGAACGCAGGCGAGCAATAATTCGTCAATGTTTATTTTTTGTTTGAATCTGACCCAGAACACGTCCGGAATATCCGGTATTATTTGTTTGAATTGCGGTATTAAAGCGGCCATCATTTGATCCGCCATTTTGTCCGATCCGGAAACTCTGAGCAATTTGATTATATCGTCATTTTTGGTCTGGCCATATACGCCGAAAGCGCTTGTACCGATGATAATAGCAAAAACAAAAATCAGCTTTTTCATGTTTCAATCTCCCTTTGTTCATTTATAGCATAGATTTTGTCATTTGCCAATTAGAGCCCCAATAAGCTTAATTAATTTGTTCCAACGGTGATTTTTAGCGGAAGTCGTATTGATTGTATGCGTCTCATTAATATAGTATGAAGTATGGTAATCGCTTCAATCGACATACAGAACGGCAAAGTCGTCCAGCTCAGGCAGGGCGCGGAACTGGTACTGCAGCGGGAAAATTCTCTGGAACTGGCGGCGGAATTCGACCGCTATGGCGAAGTCGCGGTCATTGACCTTGACGCCGCGATGGGGAAGGGAAGCAACCTTGAAATGATAAAACCGCTTCTGCGAAAAGCCGAGTGCAGGGTGGGGGGCGGTGTCAAAACGCCGCAGCAGGCGCAGGAACTGGTGAGTCTTGGGGCGCGAAAGATAATCGTCGGTTCAGGCGCTTTCCGCGATCCCTCGAAAAAAGGGGCGGGGATTTCAGGCGGAGAGTTCGCGGTGAACGTACCTTTCCTTGAAGCCATGTCGAAGAAAATCGGGCGGGAAAGGCTGATTGCCGCTGTTGACGCCCGGGCCGGGGAAATTGTCGTTGACGGCTGGAAAACGCCCACCGGCCTGGACCTTATTGAGGCGGCAAAAGCCGTTGAGCCTTACGCCGGAGAGCTGCTCTTTACCTGCGTGGAGCGCGAGGGAACCATGACCGGCATCGATCTAGCGCCCGCGCGAAAACTGCGTGAGGCGGTCAGCTGCCAGATAACCGTCGCCGGCGGCGTTTCAACGTTAGGTGAAATTGAGGAAATCGCCGCCTTCGGCTGTGACGTGCAGCTGGGTATGGCGCTATATACCGGAAAAATTAACCTCGCCGACGCCTTTATTGTGTCGCTTAACTGGAAAAAAGGAGAAACCCGACTCCCAACGCCAACTTTGTTGGCGCCTCCCTACTCCCTACTCCCTATTATTGTTCAATCACCCGATGGTCAAATACTAATGACCGGCTTTACCGATAAAGAAGCGTTAGCCGAAACTTTCAAGCGTGGTAACGTCTGCTTCCACAGCCGCACCAGGAACAAGCTATGGATGAAGGGCGAAAATTCAGGCAATGTGTTAAAACTCAAACAACTGCGCGCCGACTGCGACAGGGACGCCCTTCTTGCAATCGCCGAACCCGCCGGCCCTGTCTGCCACACTGGAGCGTGGTCGTGTTTCGCTATAAACAGAAACTATACATTGCCATTTTTGCAGAACATAATACAGGAGCGTTTCCGCAAACCCGCGCCGGGTTCGTATACAGCCACCCTTGACAATGAGCTCGTCCGTGAGAAAATAATGGAAGAGGCGAAGGAAATCTGCGAGGCGAAAACCCATGACGAAATTGTCTGGGAAGCGGCGGATCTGCTCTACTTCGCGACGGTGTTAATGACAAAGGAAGGAGTCAGCATTGAAGAAATCCTTGACGAGCTTGACCGGAGGCATAAAAAATAATGAGCGCGTACTGGAATAGCCGGACCAAAAATCTTTCTCCCTATGTGCCCGGCGAACAGCCGAAAGACCGGCAGTTTATCAAACTGAATACCAACGAAAACCCCTATCCGCCTTCGCCCCGTGTAGTCGAAGCGATTAAAGCTGCCGCCAATGACGGCCTGCGGCTGTACCCTGATCCGGAATGTACGGTATTCCGGGAAGCGATCGCCGCCCACTGCAGGGTGAGGACCGAACAGGTTTTTGCCGGCAATGGCTCTGATGAAATACTGGCTTTTGCTTTTGCAGCGTTTTTTGAAAGTTCCAACGGCAGCAGCGGTGCCGCGAAACCAATACTTTTTCCCGATATTAGCTACAGTTTCTATCCTGTTTATACACGTTTTTGGAATATTCCCTATCGTACCATCCCCTTAAAAGATGATTTTTCCATTAATACAAATGATTATAAAATTCCCTCTGGCGGCGTGGTGTTTCCAAACCCCAATGCACCCACGGGATCGGATCTGCCGTTAGGTGACGTTTTATCGCTTGCCGAATATCTGAGAAAAAACAAAAGCGTATTTATTCTTGATGAGGCGTATACCGGGTTTGGCGCGGATTCGGCTGTTCCCCGTATCAAGGATTATCCGAATCTGCTCACTGTTCATACGCTTTCAAAATCAGGCTCACTGGCCGGATTGCGCGCCGGTTTCGCGGTCGGTAACGAAGAATTGATTGAGGGGCTTAGGCGAGTGCGTGACTCCTTCAACTCATATACCATTGACCGCCTAGCCCTTGTCGGCGCGGCGGCCGCTCTTTCAGACGCCATGTATTACAATGAAATCAACAGCCGTGTTGTTAAGACGCGGAATAGGGTAACGGAAGCCATGCGAAACATGGGTTTTACAGTCCTTCCCTCGGCGGCGAATTTTATTTTCGTGAAAGCGCCAAACATAAAAGGAACCGCTGTTTTTTCCGCGCTGCGTGAAAAGGGCATACTGGTAAGGCATTTTAACACGGAACGGATTTCCGATTTCCTTAGGGTCAGCATGGGAACGGATGAAGATATGGATAAATTCCTTGACGCGTGCGGGGAAATTATCCGTCATCGTAAATAATTCTGCACAGATTCAGCCAGGGTTTTGTAGATCCATTTTCGTTTCTCATCGTTATATTCCAGCAATGTAAAACGGAAGCCGGGCAGATCGCTGGCAAAGCCGGAAAGCGGAACCACGCAGATACCGGAGGAAGCCAGCAGCCAGTAGGCGAACTGCTTGTCCGGTTTAAGGCCGGCGATTTCCTCGTTGATGTAATCCCGCAGGCTTTCGTCGCTGACAGGCAGGGAACGGCCTCCGGGATTTTCGTTAAGAACATCGTCAAAAACAGCGGAGACATAAAACGCCCCGCAGGGTTTTTTCAGCGTAATTCCGGAGACGCCGGCGAAAAATTTTTCCATTTCATCGGCCCTTTTCTCAAACATGGCGGCCCTTGTCTCAAGGTGCTTACCGTAGCGGGGATCGCCCAGGATGGCGGGTATGCAAAGCTGGGGAAGGCTGGTTGAACACACTTCCAGGCGTTTTGAATCCAGAAGGCTTTTGACGTACGCCTCAAACCGGGGGTCAGCGTTGCGGTTGTAGATTTCCGCCCATCCGCAGCGAGCGCCGGGCCAGGGGACTTCTTTGGAAATGGAGCGCAAGGCGATAGCCGGCACATCGCCGATGACCTGTGACAAGGCCGCAGTTTTAGCGCCGCCGTAAACGATGTTCGCGTAGGTTTCGTCACAGATGATGAAAAGCCCGTAGTTACGCGCAATTCGAACAAATTCAAGAAGAACCTCAATGGGGTACACCGCGCCTGTGGGATTGTCGGGATTGATAAGCAGTATCCCGGCGATTGAATCGTTGTACTTAACTTTGAGCTCGACATCGTTCATGTCGGGCATCCAGTCGCGCTGGGGATCAAGCCGGTAGGTTAAATGCTCATAGCCCGAATGCGCGGCTTCCGCCGAGGACAAAGTGGAGTAGGCGGGGGAGGGCCCCAGGACGCGCGCTTCCCTGCGGAGGAAACCGAAAACTTTCGCCACAGCGTCGCCGAGCCCGTTAAAGAAAAGAACGTCCTCAGACTTAATTGAAGGGCGGGGCGGCGTTTTGCCGGGCAGCTCAATGACAGGCCGCCGGTTCGCCAGCTCAGAAAGAAATTCCCTGGTGGAACGAACCCCCTCGGTCTCGGAATAGGCGTATGAAAGATTCTCCCCGGCTTTTTCCCGGACAATATCCTTAATCCAGTCCGCGATCGGCTCGCCCTTCTGAACCGGATCCCCGATGTTTTCCCAGTGAATAGGTATATTCCACCTCGCAAGGCTTTTGGCGAAACCCACGATTTCCCGAATTTCGTACTTGAGTTTTCCCGCTCCCGGGTGAAGAATATCTCTTCTCATAACGATGCTCCTTTAACCTGTATACATTTTATTCAATTTATGGAATTATAACATCGGTTATATACAATATAAGGAAAAGCGATGAAGATTATCAAGAGTGATGAGTTTGATTCATATTGGAAAAACCGCGCGTATCAGGAAGATGACGCCGCTGTTGAAACAGTTGTAAAAGAAATTATTGCCGCTGTCGGCAAAGACGGCGACGCGGCGGTGCGCGGTTTCGCCTCAAAGTTTGACAAGAGCTCTCCCGAGCGGCTTGAAGTTCCCATGCAGGCGGTGACTCAGGCCGCCGCTGATTTAAAAAAGAACGATCCTGAGTTGACAGCGGCCATGGAGCTTGCCGCGGATCATATAAAACGGTTTTCCATGAAGCAGCGCGGGCAGTTTTCTGATTTTGAGTATGAGATGGAAGCTGGGCTTTTTACCGGGCAGAGGGTGATACCTGTTGACAGGGCGGCGGTTTATGTTCCTGGCGGCCGCTTCCCGCTTTTTTCATCGGTGCTTATGGGCATGATCCCCGCTTTCTGCGCCGGCGTGGAAGAGGTTATACTCGCTTCGCCGCCCCTGGAAGACGGCCTGCCTGACAGGAAGATTCTCGCCGCCGCCGCGATAGCGGCTGACAGTTTCACCGGGGACGCGGCGCAAGCGAAAAAAGGCAGGCTCAGGGTTTTCGCCGTGGGGGGGGCGCAGGCGATAGCGGCGCTCGCCCTGGGGACGCAGTCCATTCCACGAGTTGATTTGATTGTAGGCCCGGGGAACAAGTATGTGGCCGCCGCGAAAAGGATTCTCTTTGGCAGGGTGGGCATTGATTTTATCGCGGGCCCCACCGATGTGCTTGTCATCGCCGACAGCTCCGCAAACGCCGACTTTGTCGCGGCGGACATGATCGCTCAGGCGGAACATGATCCTGACGCCCGCGCCCGCGCCCTTGTTCCCAACGCGGAGCTTGCCGAGCAGATCAGCGGGGCGTTAGAAAGACGGCTCGCGGCTCTGCCCACCGCGGCGACCGCCCGCGCCTCACTGGATTCAGGCGGGCTTGTGATTGTTTATAAAACACGGGAAGAAGCGGCACGCATCGCCAACACAATCGCGCCTGAACATCTCGAGCTTCAGGTTGATGGCGCGGACAGCTGGATTCCCGGCCTTAAAAATTACGGCTCGCTTTTTATAGGAAGCCTTTCCGTGGAAGCTCTCGGCGATTATTCCGCGGGTATTAACCACACCCTGCCCACGTCGACAAGCGCCCGTTTCTCAGGCGGCCTTTCTGTAAGGCATTTTCTCAAGACCGTCACCACATTGCGCTGCGCCTCAGGCGATGGCTTTGAAAAAGCGCGTAACGCCGCTGAAACGCTTGCCCGCGCCGAGGGGCTTGAAGGCCACGCGCAAAGCGCCGCCGCTAGAGCGTTGAGCGCCAGGTAGAAATGGCGGATAAGGGCTTTTCCCCAATAGAAAACCACCGTGAGCGCGAAAAAGGCGTTCTGGTGTATCCCGTGTATTCGCGGCGCTCAGGCGGCCTTTCGGTGGGGATCAATCTTTTCCCGGATCAAAAGATCTGCCCCTTTGACTGCCCCTATTGCGAGGTGTTCCCGTTTTCGACTAACGCTGTTTTTTCGCTGAGGCAAATGGAAGATGATCTGCGCGCTGTCATCGCCGACGCGATTAAAAGAAATATACCTGTTAAGGACATTTGTTTTTCAGGCAATGGGGAGCCGTCGTTGTCGCCGGATTTTCCGCAAGCGCTGAAACTGGCGGGACGCGCGCGCGGCGAGCTGGTCACTCAGGCGGAACTGGTGCTTATTACCAATGGCGCGGGGCTGTTACAGCCTGAGCTTTTTTCCCTGCTTCAGGACGCAGCGAATTCTCTCGCGCTTGATATTTGGCTTAAACTGGACGCCGGGACTCCCCACTGGTATCAACTGATAAACCAAACAAAGATTCCCCATGACAAACTTATCGCTAAGATAAAAGAATTCGCCGCCCTTGCCCCGTTTACCGTACAGACCATGCTCTGCTCGGTGGACGGCAAAGTCCCGCCTTCCGAAGAAGCGCGGGCATGGGAGTCGCTGGTGCTTGAGTTAGCCGCAATCGCGGGCGCTGGTATTAGAAAGATTCAAATTTACGGTAAGGCCCGCCCCTCGCCTGATGACCCAAAGGCGCGGGAACTGCCCCTCGCGTACCTGGAAGAAAGGGCCGCCTCGCTAAAGCAAGCCCTCGGCGGATCAGCACAAATACCAATAGAGATTTTTCCCTAGTCCCCAGCCCCTGGTCCCTGATCCCTATCTTGCAGATTTCCACGTTTTATCTTTTTGGTTGTGGTCATTTCAAGCCGCTTTTCAAGGATGGTTATTTTTTCAATCTTCTGGTAGGGGAGGAGCCGCTGGTTTACCGTTGAAATAATTTTATCAATGCGGGCTGCAATGTGTCCTTTGGAAAGTAAATTGCCGTTTTCATCTTTGAATTCCGGGTTAGGAAATATAAGGGCCTCTATGCTTTCCGCCTTTGATTTCTTGTCCGGCGTATAACCGCGAATAAGCACCTGCTCAACCTCGTCAAAAAGCTGGAACTCGTTCTCAATTTCTTCGGGGTAGACGTTTTTGCCGCCGTCGGTAACGATCATATTTTTTTCCCTGCCGGTCAGGTACAGGTAGTTCTCGTAGTCCAGGTAACCAAGATCGCCTGTCTTTAGATAGCCGTCTGGTGTAAATGCCTCAACGGTTTCCTTTGGCATATTAAAATAACCTTTCATCACCATGGAGCCTTTGACGATTATCTCGCCGACGCCGCGCTCATCGGGATTTAATATCTTTATGTCAACTTGCGGACAGGGCCTGCCCACGCTGGTTTCCTTGTAATGCTCAACCGGGTTAATCGTAATTATTGGTGAAGTTTCTGTCAGGCCGTAGCCCTGCACAAAGTCAATGCCAAGCTGGTTGTATTTCCTGAACACGGTTGGGGCGAGAGGGCCGCCGCCGCAGATGCAGATCCTGATCGAATTAAGGCTGGCTTTTTCCAGGATAAAGCCGAACATTTTTTTGCCGGGATTTATTCTGAATAGTTTTTTAATTATTCCTGAAATGCCCATCAAAAATAAAATAAAAATATATACAATGAAACCTTTTTCCTTAAGCCCTCGGATAATGCCTGCCAGCACTTTATTGAAAAGCATTGGTACGCCAAGCAGCATTGTGACCTGTCCTTCTTTCAGCTCGTGAAGAATCTGGCTGGTTACCATGCGTTTGCCGAAAACAAGCTCCGAACCGACGGAGATCGATTCAATAAAAACCGCCAGCATTGTGTAGGCGTGGTGGAGCGGAAGAATCGCGTAAAACACATCGGTATGATAAATCAACAGGGGGGTTCCCTGCGCCAGAAAACAATCTGAAACCAGGTTTTGATGGGTTAGTGTAACCCCTTTGGGATGCCCCATTGTTCCTGAGGTAAACAGAATCGCAGCGATGTCATTCTCGGTTGCCGGTTTTATCGCGGCTCTTGGGCCGTCCAGCTCATAAATGTATTTTCCAATTCCTTTCTTGAGGGATATAATCTTTGTCAGTTTGCCGGGGTTTTTCATGTAATGCGAGTATTTATCCTCGTCAACAAACAGTATTTTCGCTTCGGAGGTTTTGATAAGGAGATCGGTTTCTTCTATTCTAAGCTGGTTATCAATGGGGACAACGATCGCCCCCGCGAAAAGAATGCCAAGGTAAGCGATGGCCCATTCGGGGGCGTTTTTGCCGGTCACCGCGACGCAATCACCCTGTTTAATCCCTTCATTGTGGAGCCATCGGGCTACGGCCTCGATATACTTTAGTGTTTCTGTATAGTTTAGGCTGGCGCGTTCAGGCTCGAAAGCGGTAAAACACGCCCTCTGCGGGTAACGGGAAACGGTAATTCTAAACATTTCCGGCAGAGTAGGCCATTTTCCGGAAAATTCTTTGCCCTTGTAGTCTTTAAGAAACTCCCAGGGTCTGTCAGTATACGGAACACCCATTAAGTCCTCCACAAATCATTTTAACTCATTAGAGTATGACACATTATAGTTAATAACACTACTCCCTACGCTCTATTCCATGCTCCCTTTATATGATAGTATAAATCCATGAATTCACTTATGAGTGTTTTTGCCAGTCTCAAAGAGGCTCAGGCAAAACTGGCGCTTGAAAATGCCATGGCGAAGAATAAGGCTCTTTCCGGTCTCGCCACGGCCATTTTCCGGAACCGGAATATGATACTTGCGGCTAACGGACGGGATGTTGATAAAGCCCGCGCCAACGGCATGAAGCAAAGCCTCATCGACAGACTGCTGCTGACCGAGCAGCGGATTGAGAACATTGTTGAAGGTGTCGAGGTTATTATTAAACAGGATGATCCTGTCGGGAAAGTGATGGCGGGCTGGACCTTGCCGAACGGCCTTCTTGTTGAGAAGATTTCAGTGCCGATGGGTGTGGCGGCGATTATTTACGAATCGCGTCCCAATGTTACGGTAGACTGCGCGGCCCTCGCGTATAAGGCGGGCTGTTCCATTTTATTGAGAGGCTCGTCGTCAGCGCTGGAATCGAACAGGGCTTTGGTCTCCGCCATTAAATCCGGGCTGGAGTCAGGAGGCGGCATTCCCGCCGCTGTGGAGCTCTCTGATCTTGAATCCGCGAAACCGGGCAATTACAAAGATGTTGATGAAATCCTCGCCGCAAGAGGCTGGATCGATGTTGTTATGCCCCGAGGCGGCAGAGAATTGATTCAGCGGGTTGTTCAGAACGCGCGGGTTCCTGTTATCGAAACCGGCGAGGGCAATTGCCATATCTATGTGGAGCCCAGCGCCAATATGGATAACGCCGTGGAAATTATAGCTAACGCCAAATTGCAAAAACCCGGCGCATGCAACGCCGTGGAAACCCTGCTTGTGCATCGAGGGACGCTTGGCCCGTTGATGTTCCGGCTTGTAGCCAAACTCGCGGGAGCGGTCGAATTCCGCTGTGACGCCGAATCCATGGCCGCGATAAGGGAAGAAGCCCTGTACAACCTGAAACTCAAAGAATCGACTGAGGAGGATTGGGAAACCGAATTCCTTGACGCTATTCTCGCGATTAAGACCGTCGGTTCCTGCCAGGAGGCGATTGAGCACATCAACCGCTACGGAACAAAACATTCGGAAGCGATACTGACCAATGACCTTCATTCCGCTCAGCAGTTCCGCAACGGCGTTGACGCCGCCTGTGTTTATGTCAACGCGTCCACTCGTTTTACAGACGGCGGCGTGTTCGGGTTTGGAGCCGAGCTTGGGATAAGCACGCAAAAGTTCCACACGCGCGGCCCGATGGGTTTGGAAGCCCTGACATCATATAAATACCTTGTTAACGGTTCAGGACAAATTAGAAATTAGAAATACGGAGGAATTTATGTCAGAAAAATTTACGGTCGTTGCCACGATTAAAGACGGGATCGCCATAGGGTCAAAAAATATCGGCCCTATTTTGGTGAATGTTCTGCTCTATGTTATAACAATATGGATACCCTACCTCAATGTAGGGACGACAATTGGCTTGATGGCTGGAATCGTCACAAAAGCCTCAAGGGGCGAGGTTATCCCCGTTACCGAGATTTTTGATCCAAAATACCGCAGATATATGGGTGAATACTTTTTGACTTCCGGCCTTATTGGGCTGGGCGTAGGAGCTGGGCTGTTATTCGGCGTTATTCCGGGAATTGTAATCGGCCTGGCGTGGAGTCTGGCGATTCTGCTGGTTGTTGACAAGGGGAAGAATCCTACCGAGGCGATAACCATGAGCAATAACTGCACCTATGGCCATAAAAAGAAAATATTCGGCATTTATTTTTTGTTATCTTTGATCCTTTCAGTCATCGTGTCTATACTGGGCAGCATCGCGTACGCTGTAAATGACGCAGGCCTTTCCTTCATGATTTCACTGTTTATCATACTGATTGGAATTTTTACATTATTTGTGTCAATCGGTTTGCAGGCCAGCATATACAAGCAACTTACCGAAAATATTTAATCGGTATCGCGGTTTGTCCAAAACTCGGCCCAGATAGGGTAATGGTCGCTTACGTTGTTAGGTGAAATGCCGTTCTCACCAAATTGATACGTTTCATCAAACCTGATTACCCCAAAGCTGCCGGTAAAATCCTCAATTGCCGAGTTTGTGATAATAAACCGGTCATAGGTGTTATGGCTTTTGGCGAGAGTCGTATCCTCATTGGTAAAAATGATTTTGTATTCGATTTCCGGAAATATGGAAGCGAGAAGGGCGCTTTTGAAGTATTGGCCGTCTGCGTTTAAATCCCCGACAACCAGTATGTCAGGGTCTTTCCATAAATCAGTATAATACGCCGCGACGCGCGGAAGAACGCGTATTTCCTTTTCCGCCGCGCTTGGCTGTATATGGTTATTTAGAAGAATAAAATCGAAAGCGCCATTTGTTTTTAAATACACCGCGTAAGGGCTGCGCTCAAAAATATCGTCATTATCAGGCCAGCTTTCTTCTTTCAGCACGGTAATTTTTGTGGAATCGTATATCACCCAGTACTGTTCTTTTGAGCTTGATCTTCCCTGCCGCGGACCGATAACATATTTGTAATTTTTGGGCAGCAATGCCATGAATTGTTCTACCGGGTCAATCCTGGCGCTTCGCACTTCCTGAACGGCGATAATATCGGCTTTAGTCACAAGATCAACCAGTATCTTGACAACTTCCGGTTTCGCCATTTTCGCGACGCCGAATATTTGTATGTTGAACGACATTATTTTTATTGTTTCAGGAACCTGTGCAGGGGCGCTGTTTTGACTGCTGACCAGAAAGGCAAACAGGGTCAATACGATGAAAAACGGCAGGTTTTTTTTCTTCATGCTGGTACATTCTAGCGAATATGGGCTGTTTTATAAATACCCCAACCGGCGAAAAATTTCCTTGACGGAGCTTTTTTGATGTTTTATTATTTATGTATGCAGCTTTTAAGCAATGAAAAAGCCATAGATATAATGAAGAATTCACTGGATTGCGTTGACGCGAGGTTGATGAACCACGGGAAACGGGTCGCGTATATGCTATATAAGGTTTTAGAGCCTCGGAATATGTTTGATGAAAAAAAATTGCGTGATATTTGTATCCTGGCTATGCTGCATGATGTGGGAGCGTATAAAACCGAGGAAATTGATAAAATGGTGATATTCGAGACGAAGGACGTATGGGAACATTCAATATACGGCTATTTGTTTATGAAATATTTTTCACCTTTAAGGGATATGTCTCCGGTACTCCTCTACCACCACGCCGGATGTAAAGAAATAGATCATCTTGACGACCCCTTTCTGCAGACGCTGGCGCAGCTTATAGCCTTGTGCGACAGAGCGGATGTTTTTACAATAATGAACGGCACTAATGACGAATTCCGGAAATACATCAACAAGAACCGCAATATAAAATACCGCGATGATATAATAGATATGTTCCTGTCATCGGGCGTTAATATCAATGACATTCCTGATAATGTTGATTCCGACAGGGAATTCAACCGCTTTTTTCACGAAACGCCCTTGAATTATGAAGAAGCGAGCGGTTTTCTGGAAATGATAGTATACTCCATAGATTTTCGCAGCAGTCAAACCGTTATTCATACCGTCTCCACGGCGAGTATATCCGGTTTTCTTGCCAATTTACTGGGTTTAAGCAATAACGACATCAAGAAAATCAAGACAGGGGCCATGCTGCATGACATCGGCAAGATCGGCATACCGGTGAGTATTCTGGAAAGCACGGAAAGATTGAATGATACGGATATGGCTGTTATGCGAAAACATGTGGAGATAACGGAAAATATTCTGGAAGGAAATGTAAATGATGAAATTAAGCATATCGCGATTAAGCACCATGAAAAGCTTGACGGCTCGGGCTACCATAAAAAATTATTGGCGGATGAAATTGGCTTGTATGACCGTATTGTGGCGGTAGCTGATATTTTCAGCGCCTTATACGGGGCAAGAAGCTACAAGAGATCATTTTCAAAAGAGAATGTAATCGGCATATTGAGCGATATG
>Ga0268262_10003702_pt1 | contig 16354 bp, 3 predicted proteins | sample TergutNc150P3_FD_190354 | JGI IMG/M metagenome (GOLD analysis project Ga0268262, IMG submission 190354) | Nasutitermes corniger P3 segment gut microbial community from laboratory colony in Florida, USA - Nc150 P3 (SPAdes) (version 2) | ecosystem: Host-associated > Arthropoda: Insects > Digestive... | reverse complement strand
GCTTTTAATTTTTTTGCTATGTCTGTCTGCCATTTGCCTTCTTGGTCGATTTCAAAATAGACATCTTTTGTTTCGGATGACATTTTTATTCCATGTTCGTCTACGTTTAAAACTATCGGTTTGGTTACGGTTTTTAATAAAAAATTGGCTACTTGTTTTTTAACCCCGTCGTTCTTCCCTTGAACAATAAATATATTTTTGTTTCTTCCCGATTTACCAGCTTTTCTGCCGCTGCTTGCTGTGCCGCCTTTTCTCCTTGCTCCTCCGTCAACTATTCCGTCGTATCTTCCGGCTCTTTCCGCCATTTCAGCGGTTTCCGCTTCAATTTCTTCCTCGTCTTCAAATTCATCAAGATAGTGCGATCTTTCCTCTTTTTCGATAATTTCTTCTTCGTAGTTTTTCAGATGAAAAATAGCGTTTTTTAAACCCTTTTTAAAAAGGTCTTTTTCTTTTAATATTTGTTTGCGCCAGCCGCCGGTTAACAAATCGTAGGTAAGGTAATAATTATAAAACTCGATATTTTCAAAAAGCGCCAATTCATTAGACTCATTCCCGAATAATTTCTTTAAATAGTTTTCTACTTCATTTCTCCATTTTTTAAACTCATGCGAGTCTGCCCCGCCTGAATCGAGAAGTCTTTCCGCTCTTTTAATAAATTCGTCTATTTTCGCCATTATGTACCTTCTTTAATTATAAGGAATAACCCCCAATAATTCCACCGAAAAAAAATCAAAAAATCTTTCAAAATTTGCCGTTTTCGATAAAGCGCCATGCACGGTCGCACCCATATAAGGGTATGTAATTTTGAAAAACTCCTCTCGGGGGTCAAAGTTGCAAATTCTATTATATGGAGGTTGCTATGGAAAAAAGCAATCAAAAACCCCCTCGGTACGAGTGGGGACCCTTTACCCTTTGGGACGGAATTGAGGTTCTGGACATACGCTATGATCAGGTATTCAAAGCCGTATTTACCAAAGAAACCAAAGAATCAAGAGGAGCATTGTCGCACCTGATTTCGGCGCTTATCGGGCGTACTGTCAAAGTGGAGGCAATTATCGCCAATGAGCCGCCTGTTGACGATCTGCGGCAGAGGTATTTGCGCTTCGATGTCGCCTGCGTAACGGAGGAAGGCGAGCTTGTCAATGTTGAGATGTCGTTTAATCCGGAAGAAGATGAAAAAGCGCGTCTTGAGTACTATGCGGCAAGGTTATTTGTAAGTCAGGGCATACACGGAGAAGATAAAAATTATAACGACTTAATGGAGACGTATCAAATCGCCATTTTGGGAAAATGCCAGTCCTTTACTGACGGAAAACTAATACACAATTTTCTTTACTACGACCCCGATAATTGCATATCGTTTGGCGGAAAAACCAGAATAATTACGGTCGAACTGGTAAAAACAAAACCGATAGCAGACAAGTCCATTGAAGATATGACAACTGTGGAACGGTGGGCTGTATTCTTTCAATATTTGACAGATGAAGCAATAAGAGCTAAAATGAATGGTATAGTTAAACAAGAGGTAGGTATAGCTATGGCGGTAGAAACATTGTCAAAAATCACGCAGGATCAGGAAGAATATATTCGTATGACTACGTTGTTAAAAAGTGAACTTGATTGGCAAAGTAAAATGACAAACGCCAGACGAAGCGGGCGCAAAGAAGGTCGTGAAGAAGGTATGGAAATAGCTCACAAAGAAGACCGTCAGTATTTCCTTGAATTGCTAAACCAAGGCTTGTCTATTGATGAAATAAAAGAGCGGCTTCAGAAAGAAAACACGCCTCAGATGTAGTAACCATAATTTTTAGCGAATCTCCCCCTCCGTGTCCTCCCCTATAACCCTAAAAAAAAAAGCCTGACCTCTGCGGTCAGGCTTTTTAATTAATTTGCCGTTCGTTTTTAGTTGCTGTTTACAGTCCAGCCGCTTGTTGGGTCGTTATTCGTTTTATCCGGACGTGAACTGAAGGTTCCCGAGAAGTTCATTTGCTGTCTTGATGATCCTGCCCATGCCCAGTTGTATCCGCAGTCGCACCAGCGGTGCTTTCCGGCGTAAACAGGATAACTCATCTTTGCCGAAGTCCAGCCGTCCCTTTGGTATGCCCAGCGTTTTGGTCCGTACTGCCACGCTATTGCCGGGGTTGATGCAGTAAAGGTTCCTGCATCAACGGTTTCAGAAACATCGCGCCCTCTTATAAAATCTACATAAGCGGTGGCGTTCATATCCCATGTTACAAATTTCCATAACGAGCAATTCATATTACTGTTGTTAGTGCTAACCAAGGTCATTAACCTGATGCCTGCCCGTTTATTGGTAAGAGCGTCAAAGTCGTCCTCCCATGTAAAGGGGAAGCCGGGTATTGAAGAAGAGCCTATCGCGTCTCCTCCGCGTATCCAGACCTGATCTCCCGACTCCATGACAGAATATCCGCTATTTGCCGTTGCGGTAATATTGCCGGCGGCGTTTCGCAGTAAGTATGAAATAACCGTACGGTACGCTACTTCTTCCGCTTCTAAGCTGGTGTAAGTTGTACCTGAAATTGTGGCGGTCGCTTGAGCCCTTGCCCACCATTGGTAACCTTGTATGTCGGCAAGAACTGGTGTAGAGCTGTCTGCGTTTCGCCCTAGAGGTATCTCAGAACTATTTGTATAATTAGTACCCGTCGCATTAGAGGGGCGGGTTGCCAACATATTAGTATTATTGTTATAGGCATTATCTGTAGGATTATTGGGCGGGTTATTGTTGTCTCCTGACCAGTTATTACTGCTGCCGGTAGTTCCCGGGGCATTACCGGTAACGGTAGTTCTTCCTTCTTGTCTGTTATATGTAATGGCGGAAGAGGGCGTTCTGCAGTCTATACGCGCGGAAGCCGTAAGCGGTTGAGTCGCGACAAGCCTCGGCTGCGACATTGATGCCGCTGCTGTAGCAATTGTATCCTGTGTTTTCTTTATCCTGATAAACGGCTTTGCTACGCCTGTTAACTGTACAGTCTTGCCGGCAGTATTTGCAGTGAGAGTATTTCCCAAAGTATCGGAAACAATACCGGCAGGCCAAGTTACCGTATATTGCGCGCCCGGAACTTGCGGAGCATTGGAACCTGTAAGCCGTACATTTAATGTTGTTTTGCCGCCTGTGGTTGTTAATGTAACCGCCTGAGCGTTAACATTGATTTGTATTTTTTCTGCGTCACGGAAATCGGTGTTAAACGTTGCATCGATAGAAGAGGTAAGAGGATCATAATTGTACTTTAAGACATACTTGGTAGTAGTATCCGATCCTGTTCCGTTAATATAGCCGTTTGTACTCTTTGTATAATATGTATCAATACCCGAAACGCCTTTTAACCTGTTGTACTGCGCTTCCGTCATAACTGCCGGTATACGGTAACCTGTGGTGGATTGTATAATGGTAATTGTTCCCTCTCCCTTGGTAACTTCGCGATCAAACGGTATCTGTAAAGTTGTCCAATAAGAACCGTCGTCCGATCTTATTCCGTGGAAATTAGCGTTTGCCTCGTTATTGCTTGTAGTATTATCACTCGAGGAATAAACTTTGAACGTGGGATCGGGTGTTTGATTAAGAGAACCTGTTATAATTTCAATTTGCTTATCAAGCTTGCGAGTACTTGCCGTTAATGTCGGTAAGGTAAGCAAGTTGGTGGGGTTGTCAAGCCTTACTCTGTCTGTGTTGGCGCTGGCGGCATCCCACACGGTGTTAGTGGTTGGGGTGAAACCTAGATTTGTGCTTACAACGTCTAAATAGGTACCGCTTGTGGTGTTATCTCCGTTTTGTACTGTGTATGAAAAATCAATAGAATTGTAAGCTTGGTTGGCTGTTACCGGCGTACTTAAAGTAATATTATTGCTGTTTCTCTTAGCGTCAATTTGTATAGTAGCCGTTCCTGCCGCCGCAAAATAAATCGGTTTTCTGAAATAAACGGTAATTTTAATAGGATCGGAATTTTGTGAATATTTTCCGTTGGCGTTTTCAGAGCCTATCCGGGAAATAATAGCTCCTTTGTCCCAATTAAAGGTTATCAGGGATGATTCGGGAGAAATATTCCCCGCTCTGTCTTTAGCGCGGGCTACAAGCTTGTAATCCCCCGTCTGTGTAATTTCAAACGAGTTGTTGTCAATTCTTGGCGCTGTTATCCAATTCCCGCTTTCGCCTCCTCCTTTAGTTGAATATTCCAAAGACACATATTGATCGCCGTTAAAGCCTGAATTGCTTTGTCCTCTTATTGCGATAAATATTTTATCAGTGTAGACGGTAGAGAGATCTCTATTGCCGGATAATGATGAACTTGCGGTGTTAACAGTACCATTTACATTGTTTGTAATAGCGTCATCGTTATTCGTAGGATTAGTAAGCGCTTTTGAAGAAACTCGTACAATCGGATTTACGTCGTATGATGTTTGAACATATATTCCCGTAAGCGTAGTAACGGGAATACCGCCGGCCGCCAGAGGATTACCCGATAAGTCGGTAATTGTTCCGGAATACCCTGTTACGGAAATCTGATCCCCCAATGATGTATGACCGGAAGATATTATGTATCTAAAGGAGATAGTTTTATCGTTTACGCTGACATCCGCATCCGCCGTTGATGTAGTAATATTGGTATTGGTTCCTACTTTTAAATTAAGACGCGGCAAGTTTGCCCCGGAGCCTATCGTTACCGGTTCATTAAAGGTTGCCTTTATATAAATGTCGCCGTTGTTATACCAACCTGCTGCGGTTGTCGCCGCGATACTGCTTAGCGTGGGAGCGGTAGTGTCTATTTTAATGTTTTTTCCCGCCGCTAAAGTAAGCTGATAATCTTTATTGGTAGAAACATTATTATAGTTAGTAGGCAATGTGCGCGCATAGTAGCCGGCAGCCTTTTTTACCTCGCCGTCTTCTGCGGCAGTTGTTGTTATGCGTATTTCTTCGTATGCGCTGTCGCCGGGAGTTCCCCTTGACCATGTAAACGGATAATTATTGCCGGTAAAAGTAGTGCCTTGAACAGCGTTGTTGTTCCAAAGACCGGTAACATTCAGGTATTCCGGATTTGTAGTGGTATTTTGATTGGTTCCTATTGTATACACAAAATAATGGCGGCTGTTTAACTGTGTCTGACCGGTTTTGTAAACCGCCCTTGCCGTATTCCCCGTGCTGCTGGAAAGGATCAGTTCAGGCGTACCTCCATTGGTTAATATAACCGGCTTGTTGAATTCAAGGAAAATTTCAATTTTTCCTTTTTCTTTTTGAGATGAATTAAAAGTATTGGCGGAATAAGTGGCGTCATCTTGTTCGCTGGAAATACGCGTTAGTTTTAAATGCTCGCTTTCTATTAACCACGAAGCGCCTATTTGCACTGTGTTTCCGCCTATATCCTTTGTTTCGGCGTCTATTACCAAAGTATCATTAAGACTGCTGAGCTTAACCTGAGGCTTATCAGTGGCGGGGTTTGCTTCAACAGTAGCTGTCAGAGTCCAAGTGCCTGTTGTAGCCGTACTATTAGGTCTACCTATAGTTATAAAGGAAAAAGGCATTAATTGATTATTTATGTTTATTTTAAAATTATTTCTAAAGTAGGTGTCAGTGCTCAAATATGGATTTATAAAAGAATCTTCCTCCCATATTCCGTTAATTTGAATAGTCTTTCCTGCAGTGAATTTTTCGATTGTATCAGGTTGATTAGGTATAAGCGGTTTATTAGTATTGCCGTTTATTATAACTCTATCAATCTTAATTACCGGCGCGGTAGTATCTCCCTGCGGAGCATAAGTTATTATGGTTGCATGTTTCGCGGGATTTTCCGCCCTTAACAGGAACATCTGGCTTTTTAAAGGTTGTTGTCCTGCGCCTATGTTTAAATCACTAATACTAATTGTCTGTGAATATGAAAACACTCTGCGTTTTGTCTCAGGGTCTATTCCGTCAGGATACTCGTATTTTCCGTTGATTAAATTGCCTTGGTATTTGCTAACGGGGATATTCCATAACATGTTTGCGTATGAAGATTGTATTGTTTCTGTTGTTTTATATCCCGCAGGTCTTTTATTAGTGGGGTTGGCTGAGTTATAATCAACATATAAAACTCTTTTCCATCCTTCGTAGTTTTGATCTCTGAAATAGGAAAGCTGGCTCATTGCCGCAAAACCTTCCGACTGCGGATTAATCCACGCCAAACAAAGAGTTTCAATATTGGTAGCGTCTCTTACTATACCGGAAATTGTAATAGTACTGGTGTTGCTGATTGCTTTAAAAAGAGCGTCGGAAGCCGACGGCTTCGGCGTGCTTGGGAAATCAGGGAATGTAATATCATTTACCCTAAAAAGATATTCATAGTTATCACTTGGTTTGTCGTCATTGCTGTAAGCTGTCGCTCTGACAATATAGTAGCCGGTAAGATCGGGAACTTCAAATTTCCATGGGAATATAGTGGAATATAATCCGGACGAATTGATTGCGTTATTTACAGTTCCTCCGTCTTTCCACACGGCTCCTCCGGCTAGTCCGAGAGTATTGCTTGAAACCGGAATTTCCAACACATCGTATACTACTTTTTTTACGCCATGCGCCTGATACGCTGTAGCTTTAATGTCTTTGTTGGGAAAAACCATGAATGTTTGGTTTTCTGTAGTGGAACCCGCTGCAACACTAGTGTTGTAATAATTTTTTGCCTCCCTCATACCGTCTGAAAAAGCAATCCACGGTCTATTTGCCTTAGGCCAGTAAACAAAATAGCCAAGGACTGCTTGGGTATTCTTGTTTCCCGCCGCGTCATAACATATAGCGATTATTTGAATCGGCGTTATTCCAATTGAGGTTGGACTGGTAGCGTCTATAATCGGGTTTTTTAATTCTACTTCACCGTAAGTTCCTTGGCCGCTTGTAAGCTCAGGTATTTTTATAGAGCCGTTAGGTTTTTGATAAGTCGCGGGATTAACTTTATCCGGCGGCGGTCCAATGTTTTTAAAGTATTTTAAAATGTAATTTTGATCATCAATGTAAGTGTTACCATTAATGAGAGGGGTTTTATCTTCATCACTATCAAATGTAAAAATATCGCTCGCTTTATATAACCTGATGTCAACTGAATATATCTGGCTAAAGTCATCTATCTGCCATTTAAGATCAAAACCCTGTGTTATAAATTTACCCAAATAGGAAGGATCTGTTTTTGCAGGACCGTCGTCAAGTTTACCTGCAAGATCCGTATAAACGGAGTCTGTTTTTTTATAAACAAGCGGATAATTAATACTAATAGCAGGAAAATCGTGATCCACAGTTAAGACAATTGATTTATAGGAATTATCATCCGTAAAGCCGCCTATATCCCATGCCTGAACGCTGAATTTATATTGACCCTGCAGAGGCTGTACCGGCGGTGATCCTAAAGCTAAATCAACATAAATTTTCCATGAAGCGAGTTTATTAGTACCATCCCACACGGCGCTTTCAAACTGCGACCATGTAACACCGGAATCATTGGAAATTTCCCATCCTGCGTCGTTTTGATAACGCCACTGACGGGGTAATTCGTTTCCTGTTGTTGCGGCTTTTACAACCATAGAGCTAATGCCGGTATCGTCTTTGATAGTTCCCTCTAAAAAAAACTGCGCTTTAACCGGTTTACCCTGTGACGGATAAGTTATTGCGACAACGGGCCCCATAATATCCAGCTTGGCTCCCAATCCTACGGGTATATCGCAGGAAAAGAATGCTGCAAGCGCTAAAGATGTTAAAATTACCTTTAATATATTTTTCATAGTTTTCATCCCTTTCCTCCTAGAACCTTGTTATATTGAAGCCATAGGTTAAGTCTCCGTAACCTACCGTTTGATAGTTATTTACCTCTCCGCAGCTTTGGTGGGTTCCGTTTCCTTTTGATGGAGTTGCGGAACCTCCGCCCCAGCTTAAGAAGTACCATTCGCATACAATTTCGGTGCTAACCCAGTAGTACCTTTGCCGGTTGTTTCCGCTTTGATCGGCGTAAAATACTTTAAGATACCGGCAGTCAGTTTCATCGGCATCGCGTACCGGGAAGCCCGCAATAGAAGGCATACCGTTTTTAATATTGGAACCTTCTACCGCTATGTAATTGCTTGCGTTTCGGTCGTTTTCATAGTTAAACATAATTACAGTTCTATAGACTCCTTCATAACCTTTAACAGGAGTTGGAAGGCTTGTTTTTTTCGCGGTACCGATAACATAACTCTTGCTGGCTTTATAAGGATCGGCATTGGAGCCATTAACGTAATTAATAACACCCTGTCCGCTTGAAAGCGATACATCCGGTGAATTTACAGCGTCCAACGCATCTTTTGTTAAATCCTTGTTGTAAGATCTGTACATTCGTAATGTAGCCGTGGAATCCCGTTGTTCTCTTCCTCCGCTTTTGGTAATAACATAATAGGTTTGTTTAGTACCGCCGTTTGTTGTTCTGCGGATAATATTTGGTAATAACCATGAGCCGATAGTTTGATAATTATTATCATCAAGTGTCCAATCCCTGTTGGTTCCGCCTGTAGCCAAAGCTACATTGTCATTTGCCGCTCGAACAGTGCCTGTCCAAGCTCCTCTTGCTGCCCCTGTCCCGATAGCGCCTTGAAAGACTTTTGCCGTTACTGCCGCATTCGGAGTTTCGCTTTCTACGCGGTAATGCACAGAGTTAAAACTTGAAATGCCCCATCCGTTATTATCGGTTACAGCCATGGTCTCTAAATCCCAACCTGTTGTTGTTCCGGCGTCTTGATAATCACCTACAGCTACCCTGCTGGCACTGGTTCTGCCGTCATAACTTCTGCGGTTTACTCGTATTACAGGCGCTTGTACTCCCGGCGTGGTAAAATAGTAATCGCCTGCGGCGGATGCCGCAACGGGATTTCCTGCAAAATCCGTAAAAGTTCCCTGATCATAGATAACATCCCACTCAAGACCTTTTAATAAAGGTTCGTTTAATTTAATTGTTACAGTGCCTGTTTTAGTAGTATCATCATTAGATATATCCACGCTGACAACGTCAATTTCCTGCCAGCGCCATTTTGCCTTTGTAAGAGTAGCGCGTATTCGTGAAACAGCGGAATTTGCGGTTGTATCATTTATTACATACTGGTAATCCAAAACCCATTTTGTCGCTGTATCGGGAATCATGGCGATGGGAATCTGCGGCGTGATTACAAGGTCTGGACCGTCTATACCGCTGCCTGAATAATTTCCGGTATATCCCGGTCCTTGAACCAAGCCCTGAGTCATTTTCTTGTATGGTCCTACGCTCTGTCCTGTAACAGGACTGGTATCATGCTTGCTCATGCTGGAGCCTTTCAGAAGATATCCGCGATCCGTAGCGTTCAATGCGCTGTTATTGTAAATATCGTAGAAGCTGGAAATATAGGTTCTGTTTGTACCGGCCGTTGTATATTTTGTCGGAACAGGTCCGCTTCCGTCGCCGCTTTCAGCTCCGGCGGCGGATGCGTAACCAAGGTAATATCCCGTGTCATCAAATACCGGCGGAATTGAGTAATTACCCCTAGGTCTTATTGTTATGATACCGCTTCCCTTCATTACAGGTTCCCTGAATTTAAGCGTTATTGTTTTAATAAGCGCATTACTTGCGGAAGTCGTTGCATTTGCGTTCACTTCGGGATCCCATGCGGTTACAGACGGGAGTATGGAGTCTACTTTTAAACCCGCCGTTAAGTTTTTACAGTCTTTTACGCAGTCGTTTGCGATTGTGTCGGCGGTGTTTGAAAAAGCGCCGTTAGCGGTATCATATGAGCCTTTTATTCCCGTCGGACCGGCATTGCCGAATTTATCGGAAAGTCCGGTTAAAGACATAACGGAAATATACAGTCCTTCCCGCATTTCTTTTCCGGTTATGCCGTTCCAGCTGAATTTAACGGTAGAAGCAAGAGAAGTAACCGTAAAAGTAATATTACCTAAATCAAGACTGGCTCCGCCTGTAGCAGCTCCGCCTGTTGTGGTTCCGGCAGGATATATTCTGAAAGTTCTTGTATTGGTTGCGCCATTTACAACATACGCAGTATATAGGTTTCCGTTAACCGCAATAGGAACATAGGCTCCTGTGGCGCCCGGGCTGCCGCCTGCAGCGGCTGTATAAATATTGTTGGTAGCGTCAGCGCCGTTAGTGGCTTTATTAGCTGTATAAGAAGTATTTGCGTTAGCGTTAAGAACAATCTTATTGTCCGCCCCATTACTAGCGGATCTGTTTTCAAGCGTTATTGTTACATTCGATGCGTTAGTAATAGCTACATTTTCCGCGAAATTTAAATTAAACTCTAAGTTAGCGTCCTTCTTATAATAGCCGTTTGCCTGAGTAGCGTTCACCGAGATAAGTTTTGGGAATTTCAGATTAAGCTCGATAATCTTTTGGATGGACGGCCCTTCGTTTCCCGCCCTGTCTTTATAACGCGCCTGCAGTGTATAAGTACCGTTAGAGCCTATTGAAACCGCCCCATTATAATCGTTAAAAGCGTTGGTAATTGTATATTGAGTGTTGTCTTCCCATGTAATGGAGTCGGGACCTCTCGATGTTGAAGCCGCTATTGTCAAACTGACAGGTGCGTTGTAATACTGTTTCGCTACGTCCAAATTAACGCCGCCTAACTGTACAGCAGCGGCAGTGGGGGCGGCAGGTACTGTCTGTTTAATGTAAATACGAGTACCGGTCGGTATTAGATTGGAAAAAGCGTTCGGTACTACAATGGCATTTTCTGCGTTATCTTCAATTCTGCCGCTGCCTGAACCTTTATACTCACTTACATTAACTATTTCGCCGTCAGAAGGACAGTTTATTGCGTTTACCGAAAGGTTGTATACAAGAGATTTGCCGTCGGTTCCACCCGGTTTTAAATATTTAAAGAATTCCGTATTACCGTTTGTGTTGGTATTCGCCGGGCTGTAATAAGTTGAAGGTGACGGATGCAGGGTTCCGTTTAAATCTCTTATTTGGTACTGTAATGTGGAAGCTCCGGAAGCTCTAATGGCTTTATCCGCGGTAATGGTTACTTGAACCGTTTCCCCTGTCTTAAAGTAGTAATTGTTGCCTGAGTACTCTTTTTTTCCGCCCCAAGCAGTACCGGTAATTGTAGGAGCCACTCCGTCAAGGTTAATTGTTTTAGACCCCTGTAAGGTATTTGTCGTTGTTGTCCAGTTAGGCATAGTTGCCGATTTTGTGCTGTATCCGGGAATAAACGCATCATCGGTGCGCGCTTTGTCAAAGATACTCGCTCCGTTTTTATTAATGGGGAGCCTTTGGTTATCTGTCGTGCCGTATGCCGCTCCTCCGTCATAAGCTGTTTCCAGTTTTCCGATTGAGTTTGCGGGAACAGTAAAATTAAATGACAATGACAATGATGGGGTATCAGCTAATGGAAGAGTAGTATTACATTCAATAGTATCATATTTATATATATATTTTGCCGTATTAAACTTATCAGCCGTGTCTACCACCTGATAACGAACATTAAGTATCGGTTTTACGTTATTATCAATATATATCTGGCCTGAGAAATTGGCTGTAAGAGTGATGTTTTTACCCACTCCGTATGTTCCGTTCTGGGAAGTTGTTGATATTTTTTCCAGTCTTGCCGCATTGGTAACCGCAATGGTTCTCTGTATGCTTACCACATTGTCTAATTTGTCCGTAGCTTCAAACAGGAATGTTCTTTGAGTTATGTCGGGATACGACTCCGCGAAACTGTAAGTTTTATTTGCGGTATAGTCACTTCCGACAAGAACTTGATCACCGTTAGTTATGTCATACATTTTTATAGATCTTATGCTGACTTTTTCCGCTTGTTCCGCTATTACCCAGTATTTAACTATCGCTCCTCTGGGATACATCTGGAACGGCCCCGCTTCATTAGCGCTGCCGGTTATGCCGCCTAAACCTAAGTAAGCGTTTTGTAACGCCGCTATTACGTCGGTTTGTTTATTGTAATTATTAAGAGCGGTGTAAAAAGCGGTGGCAGGGTACATAGTAGCTGAATTTGTCGGGTCGGGGTAACCTGTAGGCATATTACTCGTTCTGTTTGTAATATCCCAAATTTGCAATTTGGGTTTATCTTTGTATCCCAATATACGAAGCTGTCTGAAAACTTCGTGGCTCATATTGTCTTTGGCGTAAAAAATAAAGAGCTTGGATTCGTTTTCAAGAGGTGTGTCGGTGGTAATAGTCGCATTGGGATTATTAGGATTAAACCTGAAATTATAATAATCTGATTTTAAATCGTCTTTAGTATCGCCCATTACGTTGAATGTTTTTGTAAAAGTTTGTCTTTTGTAAGTGCCCGCTGTTATTGTGAGGTCTTTTCCTTTGTCTTCCAATTTTCCGGGGCCGGTGCCGGGAGTAAATTCCCAGTACTGTACGCCCGCAGGCATATCTGTTCCCCCGTTTTTAAGAGCATCTTGTACGGCGGTAATATAACTGTCGGATCCGTCTTGTATCTTATAGGGAATCCATGCCATGCGGAAAACGGTAACGCTGTTAAGAGTCGACGAATTTTCACGCAGGGTATAACCTGTTATATCAAAATACTTTGGTTCGGGGTCAGAGCCCTTGGCATAAAGTTTGGCAGGGAAGGTGTTTTCTTCAGGACATGGGTTTGTGGGCAGAGGTAACTCTGTTCCTGTCCCTGTTAAAGTCGCTCTGGTATCAAATACAATCAAGGGGACGTTTTCGTCTATTAATTGGACTTTCTTTATCTTACCGTTCCAAACTTCTTTATTCGTCCATGCTGTAGTATCAGCGGGCGAAGTAACATGAGGAGGAAGTTTTTTATCTATGGCGATTACAAACAGAACATAATCGCCGTAATCGGCATCCTCTTTTCCTGTCGCTATATAAACAGTTTTTTCATCTATTTTGCCGCTTCCTGTTCCCATTAGTTCCGTTATTGGTTCCGATTTATTATGTTTGTCATAATTCCAGTTTAAAACCTGCCCGTTTGCTAACAGCCGAGTTTTAAGCCATTCAATTTTAGCAGCATCTGTTGCTCCGTTAATATTAGTACCGCTGGCTATAGGTTTTTTCCCATCCCACTGGTCTTGCGTAAGAAGACCTATCCATGCCTTTAAAAGAGAATCATCGTCGTATAAATCAACGGGAAGGGGAGTGCCCTTAGATACAATAGCTCCAATAGCGGGGTCAATAACGCCTTTGGGTTTGTCGGATTCAGCCCACAAGCAGATATATCCTACTTGTTTCTGGAGTTCGTTTCCGGCTTTGTCTGTTCCTTTTATAACTACGCGGTAATAGTAGCGTTTGTTACCGCTGTAATAATCCGTTTTATAATTCGGGTTGTTTAATTTATCAACACCGGCGTTTATTAAATCTTCTTCTTTTATTGTCCATTGCGGGAAATAATATGTAGAACCGGAGTCTATATCTTGCTCGTCGATTAAAGGAACATTCGGACTTGTATAGTCATAGAAATTTATTGAAAGTGTTTCTATTTTGGTTTCTTCTTCGGCAATTTGCCCTTTTATATAGAACCAGCCGTTCTGGTATTTATATAAGTTATCTTTTACTTCGCCTAACGGGTCAGTTGTTTCAAGCGCTCGTAACGCCTGTAATTCTTGCGCTTGGGCTTGTATATTGTCAAGGTTTTCAAAAGCAACGCTTCTTGTATCCGTGCGTTTTATTTCAAGCAACGTGATTTTAGGTTCTTTTATATCGATAATCAGGGTAACAATAGCAATTGATCCTTCGTCGCAGTTTCCCATTTTATCAAAAGCGCTTATTTGCGCCACAAATGTTTTTCCGTTTAGTTCTGGAGAAAAAGTAAAATTAATCATGAATCTGTCGCCAACCCGTATTACAGGAGCAAGATTTTGACCGGTAGCCGTGTCTGTAATTGTAATGCGGTCAACGCCGATATTGTCCGTAGCTGTTCCGGAAATTACTGTTCCCGAACGCACATACAGAGGGTTGTAATTTATGGTTTTGCCTTCACTATCTGTCTTATCCAGCGTTAAAACAGGCGCTTCCCAGTCGATGGGAAGCCCCATGCCCATAGGGCTGTCGCATGTTGTTAAACAAAATATCGCTAATAACGAAACCGTTAAAATAAACCATGAAAACTTCAGTTTATTCATAAAAAACCCTCCTGCGTAAATACGCTAAAAACGGCGCAACGCGCCGTTTTAATCTACTAGAATATATACATCCTTAAGCCCATTGTAACGTGCGGCAAGACAACCGGTATGCCTTTTTCTTTGGCGTCCGGAACGTCTGTCGGTACAAACCATAACTGACCTTCAGTAAATAAACTGAAGGTTCTTAAATTCTTCCGTTTTGGAATTTTCACTTTCGGGAATTCCATCTGGAACAGAACCGCGCTCATCCATGATGCAGTGCCGCTCTGCGCTATTTCAAAGTAAGAGAAGTTTGCGCCGAACGATAATGTTAAGAACAGCCATTCAAAATCGGGTCCCCAATAACGCTGGAGCGGAAGCGAGTAAATGCTAGCGATGATTTTAAATCCTACTACATTTCCGCCGTAACGCACTTCGCCGACGCCGCCCAAAGCTTCCCATAGGGCTTGAGACATTATACCGTATTGTCCTTGGAGCTTTACATTGTCGTCAAAGAAGCTTAATCCAAGACCAAAGTCCGTATATGTGGCTCCGCCCGCAAAGAAATTAGGTATTGCATCGGGCGCGATCTGTTTTACAAACGGCGGTATTATGCCTTCAAAATAGAGTCCTTGTAAGAATCCGGGCACTTCGTACAATGCCTTGTCGCCTTTTCGCAGGTGGTAAGAAAGACTTACAAGCTCGATATCATCCGTAGCGGATGCGGAGTATACAATTTTCTCGTTGTATCTGCTTCCCGCTTCTGGAGATATAAGGCGAACTTCGGGGAATGTTTTGTCAATTTGAACAATCATTCTTGTTACCGCGGTTTCGCCGTTCTTCATTGTTGTTCTTATAACGATGAAGTGGTAGCCTTCAGGCATTTCGCTGTCTTCCAAACGGAAGCGGTAATCAATGTCCTTTGCCAGCGCTCTGTTTGTTTTAGCAAAAGATCTTCCGTTATCAAAACTTATCTCGGTATAGGCGGGAACCTTGCCGAGTATATAATCTCTTTTTTCTTTTTCCATTGTTTTATCGGCAAGAAGAGCTTTGTCATCGTCCGAGACTATATAACCTGTTCTTCCGCTTAAGTACGCTCTGTCATAAGAGAACTCGGCGAACTTAAAGCTGTCTATGGTTACCCACGGACCTGAGTTGCTGTAAAAGATGTTGTATGCCCTTGATGTTACCAGAGTGGGACCGCCGAAATTGCTGGTTATTGTAATTGTGTTACTGCCTTCATTAAGATATTCGCCGCTTAAGTTAAAGGAGTAGTACCCTGCGTCGTTTACAGGCGCGGTTTGAGAATCGGCTCCGTTTATTCTGATTGTCACGCTTCCCGCGGGTGAAGAACCGCCTGCGTAGCCGTAAAGGTTAAACTCGCCGCTTGTTTCTTCGTTTTCAAGCGGGTAGAGTATTTCAATGTAATTTTTGTATGTCTGGCGCGCCATCTGCACGTTACGCGCAAGGCGTGTCATGTTTCCGGCTCTGTCTACCGCGATAACCGCTACGTTGTACTGTCCGTCCGACATAGCCGAAATATCAAGGTTTTCTTTTAACATTGAGTTTGTATCAAGTTTTCTTGACCTTAAGTTGGCGGGTATCGAAAATCCGTCAAGACTTCTTAACTCAATGCTTACGTCTTTTAAGTTAGGATCAAGTATGCGTCCCATTACGGAGATATTTCCTACGGAAATTGATCCGTCCCCGGGGCTGTCCATAATAATCTCGGGCTTGGTATTATCCACGTTAATCATAAACGCGTAAGTAGCCGGCACGTCGTATCTGTCCGTTACTCTTAAGAATACTACATGCGCTCCGTCTTTTAATATTTTTGTGTTAAACTGATAATTCCACTGTACCGTTTCAGCCGCGGTTCCAAAATTTCCTTTTGCAAGGTTAAATGAATTTCCGTTATCAACCGAAACTTTAATTTCTTTAATGCCGTTGCGGTCAAAGGCGTTTCCTGTAAGCTGTACGCCTTCTTTTAACACGGTGTCGTAAAGAGGATATGTCATTGTTCCCGTCGGCTCAATTAATGATACGCGGAATTTTCTGACTGTGGGAACGCTCTTTACGCCGTAAAGGTCTTCGGCGACTATTGTTACCGTGTGCTCGTTATCCGTCAATGTTGATAACGCGACGGGAATTGAGAAACCGTAGGCGGCTTCTTCGGTATTCCACGGCTTATTGTCGATTCTCCACTGGTATCCCTTAATGCCGTCGTCGTCGAACATAACGCCCGAGACAATAAAGTCGTCGGTTATT
>Ga0268262_10003701_pt1 | contig 16357 bp, 15 predicted proteins | sample TergutNc150P3_FD_190354 | JGI IMG/M metagenome (GOLD analysis project Ga0268262, IMG submission 190354) | Nasutitermes corniger P3 segment gut microbial community from laboratory colony in Florida, USA - Nc150 P3 (SPAdes) (version 2) | ecosystem: Host-associated > Arthropoda: Insects >... | reverse complement strand
ATTGACGGCGGCATCGGTCAGGTAAACGCCGCCAAAGGGGTGCTGGACGAACTGGGCGTTGACTGCGCCGTAGTGGGCCTTGCCAAACGCAATGAGGAATTGTGGCTACCCCACGCCCAACAGCCACTAATTCTATCCCGCCGCAGTGAAGCCCTGAAAGTGCTGCAATTTGTTCGTGATGAAACCCACCGTTTTGCCACCGGCCTTAACCAGCGTCTGCGTTCAAAAGATTTGTTTTTTCCGGTATTGGAATCGGTGGAAGGCATCGGGAAACACCGGGCGGCGGCCATTATGAAAGCCTACGAAAATGTTGAGAACATTGCCGCCGCTGATCCCGCAGAACTTGCCGAACGTTGCCGCATAGGCCAGTCTGCCGCCAAAGCCGTCCGCGCCGCCGCCCGGCTTGCTCTGGAAGACCGTGAATCAAGCCGGCAGAAATTGGCGGCTGGGAGAGGCAGGCGGCCAAATGTTGCCGAATCACTGGCGGCGGAAGCGGCGGAGACGGAGTATGGGGCTGAATAAAGAAATTAACCACGGAGTACACGGAGTTTCACGGAGGAATAAAAGATTTTCGTATCAAAACTCCGTGGTACTCCAAGCTGTCCAACGGACAGCAAACATCCGTGGTAAAATTTCTTCTTAAGGTTACGATGTTATGTCAGATACTCAGCGGCGGCAGATTTGACATAAAGCAAAATAAGGCGTTATAATAAAACCGACAGGAGTCTGAAAATGTCTAATGCTGAATTCTATTACTAAAGTAAAGAAGAAAAACGATGATCACCATTTTTTCTAAACCTTGTTGACCAGATAGCAGAAGGAAAAGAATTCTTTCCTATATGCAATTTATTAATCCAATTTTGTATCATCTGTAATTTCTACTGAATCTTCGTCAACTCTTACAGCTCCTCTTTTTAAGAGCTTGTTATAAAAACTTTCAACCATTTGAACAATATATAATCTATAGCCAAATAATTTACATGCATCATAAATAATTGAAATCATTTTTTTCCCGATTCCTTTATGGCTTAATGAAGATGGAATCATGATATTGGGTATTTGCACCTCTTTTCCGTCATGTAAAAAATATATCCGTAAAGCAATTCCTAGCCTTTTAAAAAGGCCTTCTATTGATTTTTTTTCTAAATTATTGAAAGTCATACCCTCCAATTGTATATAACTCCAGCCATTTAATTGTACAAATTTATCATCATTATCTTCATCAAATGATATATCTAAACTACTGGTAGCCTGACCTTTTTTTATGGAAATTTCCTTAAAGTGTTCCTTATATTTATTAATAAAATTACTTAATGATGAATAAATAAGTCCCGGTAATGCTATCTGTGGTATTGGGAAGCATAAGACACTTTTGGGTAAGAACTCCTTTTTCCCATTGTACTCAAGTAAAATATTTCCACAAAAAATACAATGATAAGTAAATTTATTTGTTTGCTCACAGTCAACAAGATCTATATCATATTTTGCATTACACATTTTACAATTCAAGTCCATATACAATTTCCCTTACAATCTTTTAATCCATATATGTGTTATTATAAATTGTTAATGCAAAGATGTCAATCATTATTTTTGGAGGAGCATATATATTGCCATCCGTCAATTTTATCGTGCCCACACTGAACTTGCCATTTTAGAGTAGAGCTTATAAGGTGTGTATACAGATGTCCATGAGGGAAACATGGGTAAAAGAAAAAATATACAGCCGAGAAAAAAGTAAAGATACTCAGAGAAGTGATTGAAGACGGGAAACAAATAAGCCAAGTGGCAGAGCAATACAATCTTCATCCGAACAACATCTTCAACTGGCGCGAACAGCTTTTTGAGGAAAGAATCCAGACTTTCCAGATCAAAGCCTTGCAAAGTTTTTTGATTCCCCCCCCGCTTACTGGTTTGACCTACAGCGTGAAGCAGACCTTAACGAAGCTTCAAAAGACCAAAAATTACATTGACATAGCACCAAGATTACAAGCACACGGCTAAAACAGTGTCAGGCACCTTTGTATGTCCCATGTACGTTCTGTGAAACACAGTACGCGTTCCGGGGAACCTGTGCCGTGTGCCATGAAACACAGTGTGCGTTCCGTGAAACACGATGCGCGTTCCCTGGCGCATGGGTCATGCGCCGGTTACTGTTTTGTCCATGTATTGCCGCCGCTTTCCCTCGTATATGTACCCCCCAAGCCTCCTACTTTTAACTTTTCGATCAAGTCGCCGGGGAAAGTAAAACTATCTATATGTAATATCTTAGTCCTTCCATCTTGAAATGTTACGCTGGTAAGGTTGTTGCAAAACCAAAAATTCCAATCCCCAATGCTGGTTACGCTGTTTGGTATGGTTATGCTGACCAGTGTTTGACAGCTATACTCTGTTGAATCATGACCGAAAACATTTTTCGGAATGGTTGTTAAGGCATCACCGGTAATGTTAAGACTTACATATTTGCCCGCTGAATTTAAAACTTTAGCTACATTATTAAGCATTGGGTCATTAATGGTCATGGAAATTTTTATTGGTTTATCGGGACCGTTGGCAGGTTGCTTGTCAAGATATGCCTTTAACTCATCGGCGCTGTTGAAGCTTTTTCCGCCACCGTCACTGTTTTTTTTCGCTGGTTCAGATTTCTTAATACTACTGATCTTTAGTGTCTCTTTGTCCCGAATTAATTCTAATGTAATACCTGTAAAAAGATTACCAAAATTCCTACAACCATCTAGTGTAAGTTTTTTACCGTTTACAGAGTATTTTATTGTGCTTTGCATAGGTTCTTTTAATTCTACTAATGAATTGAATTTTGTTCCCAAGTCTTGTCTGTGTGTTATTGTTTGTAATATATTATCATTATTTATAATATAAGTTCCTCTCTGAATATAAGTTACTTTCCCAAAAAGAGAATCCTCATCATAATCTTCTCTATATTCAATATTTCCATTTTCAAAGGTTAGCCTCATAGGACTGCCACCTATTTTCCGAATAGTGGGATTTTCTTCGTCTAAAGCCCATGTCCCATTGAGACGAGTGTCATATTGTTGTGTGCACGCCGGAATTATTGCCATTACTATTAAGGCGAACCATAAAACTGTTTTCTTGTTCTTTATGCTGAAAACTCCTTTCTTCGAGGACGGCGATTTTTCAAAATGGTGAGAAAAATATGGTTGGATGGAACTACAACTGTCAGATAGTTGACACGATCTTAGTGGTATTCTAAATATAATTGGGGACTTGTCCCGATACCCGATACCCGATACCCGATACCCGATACCCGATACCCGATACCCGATACCCGTAAGGAGTAGTCTGTCTATAATGGGCAGGTGCTCTCTTCATCATCAACATTATGTTACCATGAGGCGGATTTATCAAGCCCCCTGTTTATTAGGCGGCAATCTATCAACAATTTCCCGCGCAATCTCCTGAGGATTTTTATCATCCGCTTTGATTACCAGCGCGGCAATCTGCCGGTATGCCGCCGCCCGGCGTTCATGGAGGGAACGGTGGGTTTCCTCGGGATTTTCAGTTTTAAGGAAAGGGGGAAGTTCCCCGGCTTTTCTGATGCGCTCCCAGGCGGTTTTTACTGAAACATCAAGAAAAACGGAAATGGCCGCCGCGTTATTTTTCAGGAAGGACAGCGCGTCAGGGTTATCAATCACGCCGCCGCCGGAAGCGATAACCAGCGGGGAGGAGGATTCCGCCTTTTCCGGTTCAAAGATGACCGCTAACGCACCGGTCTCCGCTTTTTTGAAAACATCCGGCCCTTCGATATAGAGCGCGCGGGGGCTTTTTCCGGTTCTTTGGGTAATATAGTCATCCAAATCGACAAAGCCGCCGGAAAGAAGCGCCGCCAACTCCTTACCGGCGCTGGTTTTTCCCGAGTGTTTGGGGCCCAAAAGAACAATGAATTGCATGGCTTATCCTGGTATTACTTTACCGTAAAAAATGATAGTATGCTATTGATGTCCGGCTTTGGAGTTTTGATTATCCTTCTTTTTATTTCCTCGATTCCCGCCATTGCGGTATTTACATGGTTTCGCCTTGCGCGTTACCCGTTTTCCCTGCCGCGATTTTCTTTTTCCCTGCTTACCGGGGCTGTAGCGGTTTTCCCCGCTCTTTTGCTCCAAAGTATTTTCACCGCCAGAAGCGAGATTCTTTATGCCGCGGGCAAATGGGGCATCACTGCCGACATTTTTGTCCGCATTGCCTTTACCGAAGAATTCAGCCGCCTTATCACGCTGATCATTTTGTTTTCCGCCATTCGCTGGTTTAATTCTACCGGACAGCGCGACTCGGATTTAAGCGTTACTATTTCCGCCGATACGATGGCAAGCGCCTCCGGGCTTATTGCCGGCCTGGGCTTCGCGATTCTTGAGAGCGCCGCTTACGGCGCGTCAAACCCTGACAACACCCTGCTCCGCACCTTTACCGCCGCCCTGTTGCATGGCGCGTGCGGCTTCCGCGCCGGTTCCGCAATCGCCCTGTTCCCGGAACGCCCCATTCAAGCGATTTTCCGTTTCCTGTCCGCGGTTGTCATTCATGGCATCTACAACTTTATGCTCATAATCGGCGGCTTCTTCCCCCCAATCGCCGCCATTCTCATCGCCTTTTCCGCCCTGGCCACCGCCGTTCTGGCAATACACAACGGCATGAAGGGCGAAGACGCGTATAACGAACCTTAGCGCAAAAGCATTTACTTTATGACTAGCCGGAAGGGTGCTGCGGGGTATGAGAGAGAGAAGAATTTTTACCACGGAGAACTGGCATGCAAAGCATGCCTAGGAGTAGCACGGAGTGGAGGTCTCTGAGCCTGTCGAAGTGACTTGAAACGGTGCGAAGTAAGAAAAAAGGTTGAAACTCCGGTCTGGTCTCTCCGGCTGGCCTGTACCGGCATAGAGGGCAGCATTTACCCTGTTTCAAAAGTAAATGCTTTTGCCCTGACGAACTCCACGGCTTGACACAACCGCGTAAATTCAATATATTGAACACATTTCCGGGGGTGTAGCTCAGTTGGCTAGAGCGTTTGAATGGCATTCAAGAGGTCAGGGGTTCAATTCCCCTCACCTCCAGGAAATTTAAAATAATAAAAAAAATTACTTGCAAGAGAACAGGGAAGAAAACCATAAAAGACAGCCCAACCGTCCCCTGTGAACAGAGAAACAGAATATTACCTTCCATAGTCTATACTACAGCCATACCAAAAGGGCGATTGATTTTAAGAGTATGCGAGAAAAAATGATGAAGATGGTCATGATGTAATGATCTACCTTTACAGGCAATTACTTCTTATTTGAGATATTTAGCAATTTTTTTTGTTCGTAAATAATTTATTATTATATATGTATCAAATAGAAATATTGCCAATGAGAGAAAAAAATAAGTAAGTACTAATTCATCAATATCAATGATAGATATAAACTTGTCATTATCTATTTCAGATAAAGGATAAAAGCTTTCCTGTAGATCAAAATCTCTTTCAGGGAAGTCTACACTATTCATTATCCTAATAATTTCAATCATCTTGCTCTTAACATCATTCATATTAATATCATTGGGTTGACTAAAAATGTAATCAACTAAATCGATAGTCTTGGCAATGCTTTGTTTTTGTACGGTCAAATACTCCCGTACCCTCACATTATATTTCATTGCATTTTTATTAAACTCCATTGCTATTTCACTGTTGGATTCAATTCTTTTATACAATATTTCTCTTTTGCGGTTGATCTTGTTTATCTCTATTGTATTAAAAGTTTGAGATAGCAATAGCATAAACAAGCAAGAAAGTAAAACAATAAAAAATAATTTATCTCTGTTCGTTATTATCTTGAGATAGGATTCTTTCTTTACATTATGAATATTTTTAATACGAGGTTTTATTATTGTAGTATATATTTTGAGCAAATTTCTATTTGTTATCTTTAATTTATTTTTATCAGAATGTTTTAGAATTACATTTATAATAAAATATTCATTTTTCTTTAGTAAATCCCATTTTAAATATATAATATTTTTGTTGAATTCTAAGTCAACATTTATTGTTTTCTTGTCAATGAAAGCATCAATTATTGTTAGAGGATCATTATAAATAATAGTTAATGGTTCATAAATATCTCTTGAGTCTATATCACAATTACCTTCATTATTTATCAATACTTGCAAGAATATTAATTCACCTTCAATTTTCTTATTATCATAGCGTATCGTTAATTTTGAAATATCATTTATTTCCTTTGAAAACAATTTACCTGGAAATATTTGGTAATATTTTAATCTAGGTTTATTAACCACTAAAATAGTAATAATTATTCCTAGAATTGCGAGAACAATGGTTATTATAATACTAAGATACTGTGGATCCACAAATATAGTCAATATTCTCCAGCAACTTTTGTCAAGTACCAATGTAAGATAGTAGTAAGTTCGTATAAACTTGCCCTGACGGCATATTCAACCACTAGAACTGTGCGGATAGTAGACATCATTTGAAAAATATGATATATATATAATATGATATCCAGTCGATTTATCCTTAAAAACGATCTTCAAAATTTCAAATAAGGGAGAATAAAATTAATGTCTATAGATACAGAAAACTATGGAGAGGGTGCAAAACCTTTATATGCTCATGCGCTTAATTCGCAAATTATACCAACAGTAAAGCTGCCAACAATCCGCAATTATGATATGGCGGATTACCAATATGAAGTAATAATGCATAGAATAAAGGAATTTGAAAAAGATTTAGATGATGAACATGAAGTTGCTATTCAATTAGCATCTTTTGGTAAAGATATTTTATTAAACGTTACTGATATTGGATATTCTAATCCAAACACTCTTGTATTCTATGGATTTGTTAATGGACAAAATGCGACATTAATCCAGCATATGTCTATGTTAAGTTTTTTACTTTTGGCTGTACGCAAGCCTGAGCCAGAAAAGCCTGCACGGAGAATAGGCTTTTATGTTGATGAAGATAAATAAATTAATTAATGGTTTTTCCGAGACAAGTTACCCCGGAAAAACCATTACCTGAATGAATCGATCGTATATCTTGCAACACCAATATTTGATATTTCCACTCTGTAAAGAATAGTATATCCGGCTAGCGACAAAGGAACTTTGTCATAATAATACATGATTGTAGGGCTATTTGAACCAAGGAGTTCGGTAATAAACCACTGACCGGTTGTAACTCCTTCTTTCAATGTTACACCTGATGTCTCAAAAAACAAGGTCTTGCCTCTATTAGCAGAATTAGCGGCTTCCCCTGCTACCTGTGGAAGATTTTTTTTCACATACTCTTTTCCCTCTGGTGAGTAACGTGGTTTTTGTCTTTCAGCATTTACATCTGCAATTTGCCCTTCAATTTTCGTCTTTTTTTCTATTGCACCTGTATATACATCTGTTACTTCAAATTTTTCAAGATAATAATTTATATATGTATACTCTCTTTTTTCTACTCTATACCAAGCAGTAATGATGCTAAATTGTTTCAATTCTGACTTAATATCAGAGTTTACAATTATATATGTTTTATTTTCAACTTTATCAAATACATAATTTTTAGATAAAAACCCATAGCTAATATTATCACCTTGATTAAGAGGTACACATAATATTACATTAACAGCACCCTGCAAATTCCCACCACCCATTTCAGTAAAATCTGCAACGATTAAATTTCTTGTTAAGAAATAACCATTGTAATTTTGCTTACCATTACTTAAAGCGATATTTCTCGCTTCTGTTAATGTAACTTCTTGATATTCATTATTTAACGAACTTCCATTTCCACCACTAGTCGAAGCACAACTACCTATCAACAAGGTAACACACAAACAGATAATACCTACAAAATACTTCATAATTCCTCCACCTCACGGCTGTTATTTTTCAGGGCAACGCCCTTCTGTTTTAACATCATTTTGGGAAGCCATAACCGAAGCTAAACCGCCCTGCTGGACTTTCAACAGGCTTTTTGCCGTCTCAAGCAGTTTCTCTTTGTTTTCTTCCGAAAACAGGGAGAATATACCGCCAATTTGGTCAAACTTGCTGATTTCTCCTTCCACGTCCTTTATCCTCCATGATGTAATATGTATTATAATACTGATGATTAAAGCATATTGTCAAGCGCATATTCTTGTTACATCAAGACACTCATGCTATAGTGATAACCGGATAATATATGGAAAACCCAATAAATGAACGCCTGAAAGCTGTCAGAACCGCCCTTAAACTTTCTCAAAGAGACTTTTCCAAAGGAATCTTCCTTCGGCAAAGTTCCTACGCCCGAATAGAACAGGGTAAAATAACCGTAAATGAACGTATTATTGAACTGGTCTGCTCAAAATACAATGTGAATAAAACCTACCTCAAAGACGGGAAAGGGAGGATGTTCAGCGGAAACCCTCCCGATGTTAAACTGGAACAGTTGAACCGGATTTTTAACGAACTTAACGGGCTGTTTCAAGATTACCTGATAATTCAGGCTAAGGAATTGTTAAGGGTTCAACAAAGAAAGGATGATTGATATTTCTTTGCGCAGAAAACCTAACTAATAGCCAAATAGTCCAAAACATGATATAAATACTATAATAGACAGAGCAGTGAAAGCCGCTCTTTTTATTAAGTATAGGAGGATAGTGAGAAATTCACAACAAAAAAAGTTAAAATCGGAGAAAAGATAGAGGTATATATAAATAGTTTACCATCAAGTTAATGTCTGAGTATTCAAAAAAAGGAATGTTTGTTTAGGGGGTTATAAAACACATGGGAGGATAAACAATGAGTTTTAAAACATCAAAACAGGAAAATTTCACTTACACTTCGCCACAAGAAATGTATCAGGATAACAAAAGCAAGAAAATTATGGGCCTCTTAGATTATCAAGCAGCCATGTTGGAAAAATACATGGAAAATTTCGATAAGAATGTCTTGGCGATGGAATTACCAACCGGAAGTGGTAAAACATTAATTGGCTTATTAATTGGAGAATTTCGGCGATGTAAAAACAAAGAAAAAATTGTATATCTTTGCCCAACAAACCAATTAGTAAACCAAGTAGCATCACATGCAAACCAAAAATATGGCATCAAGGCAATTGCATTTTGTGGAAAACAAAAAGACTATAACCCTAAGGAAAAAGCTGCTTTTTCATTGGCTAATGCAATAGGTGTAACAACATACAGCTCTTTTTTCGCTCAGAACTCATTCTTTTCTGATGTAGATATTATTATAATGGATGATGTGCATTCAAGTGAAGAATATATCGTCTCTAATTGGACTTTAGAATTCAGAAGAGATACTACTGATTTTATACAAATTGTAGAATTATTCAAAGATATAATAAGCGAGAATGACTATCATTACTTGACATCAGATGAACTCAATAGAGATGCAATATCATGGTGTAACATAGTACCTATGCCGCTAATTTCATCAAAAATATCATCACTTTTGAATATCATACGGATAAATTTAGATGAGAGTACTTCAAATTACTATAGTTTTGGTCGAATAAAAGAAAATATTCAAGAATGTAATATTTTCTTAAGCTGTACCACTATTCTGATACGGCCTTGGATAGCTCCTACATTAACGGTTAACTCTTTTAAATCAGCAAAACAAAAAATTTTGATGTCAGCAACTCTTGGAAAATGTGGTGAACTTGAACGTATTACAGGTATTAATAATATAATTAGATTACCAATTGTGAATGATTGGGATAAAAAAGGCTTAGGCAGAAAATTTTTTATATTTCCAGACTTGTCTTTAAGAGAAGGTTATCATAATGATATATTATTAAGGCTACACAAAAAAACAGAACGAAGCGTAATACTGGTCCCTGACAATAGAAGCGCAAAAGAGATGGAAGAGTTTTTTAATGGAAATTCAAGAAAAACTTCTATATATAATGCGCGCGATATCGAAACATCCAAAGATGATTTTATTAATGAAAGAGATGCTATAGTCATAATGGCAAATCGTTTTGATGGAGTAGATTTTGCTGATGATGAATGTCGAATGTTGTTTATATATAATCTTCCGCAAACTACTAACATCCAAGAAAAATTTCTAATTTCAGGAATGAGTGCATCAAAGTTGTATGCAGAGCGTATACGAACTCGGATAATTCAATCCGTGGGCCGATGTTCAAGAAATCCTAGTGATTATTGCGTTGTTTGCATTTTAGGAAATACTATTTATAAAGAGCTGACAGATATTTCAAGTCAAAAACAATTTCCACCTGAATTACGTGCAGAGATTCAATTTGGAATTGAAAATTCTACAGATTATTCTAATGTAGAAGATATTATTGAACAGGTTTCTGACTTTTTGAATAGAACTGAAGCATGGCAAGAAGCAGAAAAGAGTATTGTAATAAAAAGGAATATTTTCTCTCATGAAGAAAACAAGGAAATGGACTTGATAAATGCAAAATTACATAAAGCTGCTCAGGAGGAAGTTATTTTTCAGTATTCTATGTTAAAAAAGAATTATAAAGATGCTTATAATGCTGCTCAAAATATAATATCATCTCTTGATGCACCTGCGTTAGGTGGATATAAAGTATTTTGGAATTATATTGCTGGTTCACTTTCATATTTTTTGTTTATGCAGGGTAGTAATGAGTATAAAAACATAGGGATTGAACATTTAACAAAGGCAACGAAGATGCAAACAAATGCTAAATGGCTATCTAATTTGGCAGTAAAAGTTTTTGAAAACAAAATTGTGTTGCAACAAGACACTTTTTTTGATGACATAATTGTTGGTTTTGAGAATGTTCTTTCATCATTTAATAATTCTATCAAACTGGAGGCAGAAATAAAAACCATTCTTAGTGATCTTTCATCAGACGATGGAGATAAATTTGAGCGAGGGCATAAAAAACTCGGTTGGTTATTAGGTTATATTTCCGAAAAAAGTAAAGAACAAGGTGCACCAGATCCATATTGGATAATCAATAAGTCTCTTTGTGTTGTTGCGGAAGATAAAATATATGAAGAAAAAGATGGTATATGTGCTAAAACTATTCCTTTAAAGGATGTTACTAGTGCTGGGAGACATGAAATATGGATAAGGAAGAATATCAAAGAATTGCTTCCAGACGCACAAATATTAACTGTTTTCATTTCAAACTCTGAATCTGTCGCATCGGAGGCAAAAATTCATTGCAAAAATATTTTTTATTTAACGAGAAATCAATTATTTAGCTGGGCTGTCAAAGCTACCACAGAAATACGTTCAGTATATTATACATTTACTGGATGTGGAGATGCAGAATGGCGAAATAGTTTATATCATAGTTTATCCGAAAAAAAAATAACCCCCAAAGACTATGTTGATTTGGTTAAATCAATGAAACTTAGCGATTTATGAAGCTTGTTTTATTAAAAATAGACCACTGTTATAGAGGTTATCACTTCAAACACAAAAAAATGAAGTTTTAGTTTTTTGAGTTCATGAGTCTATTACGAGCCTGTCTGATTTTTTGTGTAAATGACAAAACATCATAAGAACGGAACCCGTTCTATTCAGCTACTCAACCGATAACATATCCCTGTACTTCTAAGAATATATTCGCCAATGGAAAATTTGATAAAATTTCAATTACCGATAATTTCTCGGTAATTGCCACTGAGATATACTATTTCCCAATCAAGCTTATAATCCATTCCTTCCAAGCCGCTTCACGTGTAGGGATTTCTGTTGTTATCCAAGTCCAACGAGGGTGGGTTTCCTCAAAGTAATAATGCTCAAAACCTGAATACATCCATTGACTACCACCATCGGAAGGCGCATCCCAAAGATCACCCACCTCTTTTGGAATCGGATAACAATAATCCTCTTCGGGGTACTTCATCTGCAGGTTAAACAAATCCCGCTCTTTGGCCCTCATGGCTGAGTGCCATTGTTTCCTCCACAACTTATCTGAGTGAGAGCACACAACTGATGAGCCGCAGTGTTTTTTATACGATCTTGACATCTTCTAATCCTCCTTAACGGAAAACTAGAAAATGTGGCGTCTCCATATTGTTTTACTCATTTTCCTAATACCTCTCAATTCAATAATTATTTATCATCACCCCGAATTTCACGTAAGTAACGGACATTCCGTTCCAGCTCCGCTGTCAATTCTTCTTCGGTTGGAAGAACTAATTTGTACTTTGACGCAAAAATCTGACTGCTTTCTGCAAGCACAGAATATTTTACTATTGTTTCATCCTTCTCGGCACACAGGATAATACCGATGGTGGGGTTATCGTCTTCACCACGCTGTAGATCATCGAACATTCGCACATACATATCCATCTGCCCGATGTCTTGATGGGTCAGTTTTTGCGTTTTCAGGTCAATGATGACAAAGCACTTCAGCAGGTAGTTGTAAAATACAAGGTCGATATAGAAATGTGTTGTTTCGGTACTGATACGAAACTGCCGCCCAACAAAGGAAAATCCCCTGCCCATTTCAAGCAAAAAGTCCTGCAAATGGCTTATTATTGCCGATTCTAGATTTGTTTCTTTCGGGACAGGATTCTCCGGTAAATTAAGAAATTCAAGAACATACGGGTCTTTTATCAAGTCTTCTGTTGTAATGACGTTTTTCTGCTCCGCTGCCGGAAGTGCGGGTTTTTGAGACGATAAAAGCCGCTCAAAATAATTTGTCTGTATATTACGTTCCAGAACACGGACACTCCATCCTTGAGACCGTGCTTCATTTAGGTAATATTCGCGGGCGTTTTCACTATCAAGGCGCATAATCAAACGAATATGCGACCAGCTCAATTCGCTACACAGTGTGTAGCGAATCTCATCGTTTGGCCATGTAAGATAAAATTGCCTGAAATTTTTAAGATTGGCCTCTGAGAATCCCTTGCCAAATGTACTGTTCAAATAACGAGACAAATTGACAATCAATCGGTCACCATAATTTGCACGTTCCTTCCCCTGTTGTTCCTGCTCAACGATTCGCTTGCCAATGTTCCAGTATGTTTCTTCCAGTTAACCTTGATTACCTTCGTTCCGCCATCATCTTAACCGCCTCTACAATGGCGATATGTTCTTCCTTATGAATTCTCTCCGCAAGTGAATCCGGCGTGTCGCCTGACAGTACCGGAACCCTGCGCTGTAACAGTATGGGACCGGTGTCGGTTCCCGCGTCAACCAGATGTACCGTACAGCCGGATTCTTGTTCTTTCGCGTCCAACACGGCGCGGTGTACTTTTTCGCCGTACATTCCCTTGCCGCCGAATTTGGGGAGTAAAGCCGGGTGAAGGTTGATCATTTTGCCGGAATACTGTTGAATAATTTTCCCCTTCAGAATCGAAAGGAAACCTGCCAGTACAATCAGGTTAATATGATGAGATTCGGCAAGGCGGAGAATGTGATCGGAAAGTTTATGCCGCCGTTCTTCCGGAGGAATGGTTTTGTCCGGTTCTACGGTAACAGCGGAAACTCCGGCGGTTTTTGCACGCTCAAGCGCGTAAACTCCGGGGCGGTCGGAAACAACGAGTACAATTTTGCCGGGGCCAAGTCCGCCTGATTTTTCAGCGTCCAGCAGGGCCTGAAGATTTGTGCCACCGCCGGAAACCAATACCATGATATTAATGTCCGGCAAAACGCAATACTCCTTGCTTACCGGCGGCTTTTTCTACTTTGCCAATTTCATAAGCGGGAAAATTCATGCTGTCCAAATGCTCTATCGCCTGCCGGACATCAGCCGGGACAAGCGCCATTACAAAACCAATTCCCATGTTAAAGGTATTAAACATTTGTTTTTTTAAGGTCTCTTCGGTTTTAAGCAGTTCCGCGCCGAGCTTTTGCGCCGCCGCGCCTGAACATTCCGCGCCGTTTATGGCGGCGGCAATACGCGCAAAAAGCGGTGGAATGGTCCAGCTTCCTTCGGTTATTACCGCGTCAAACGCGGGAGAGCCTTCCCCTTTGAACATCCGGGGAATATTTTCGTAAAAACCGCCGCCGGTGACGTGCGCCATGCCGTGTATTTCTATTTTTTCCATTAAACTTAAAACGGGTTTTACATACAGGCGCGTTGGCTGTAACAGCGCCATGCTGATCGGCATACCGCCAAAGTCTTCGTTAATGTCAGATAACGCTTTACGGATCAGACTGAAACCGCTGGAATGGGGGCCGGATGAGGCGATGCCGACAAGGGCGTCGCCTTCGCGGATTTTCGCGCCGTCTACGATTTTCGCGCGGTCAACAATGCCCACGGAAAAACCGGCGATGTCGTATTTGCCCACATCATAAAAACCGGGCATTTCCGCGGTTTCGCCGCCAAGGAGTACGCTGCCTGTTTCCCGGCAGCCAACGGAAACGCCTTTGACAATTTCCGCGGCGACATCCGCGTCAAGTTTTCCGCAGGCAAGGTAGTCCAGGAAGAACAGGGGCCGCGCCCCGTGGCAAAGTATGTCGTTGACGCACATGGCAACGCAGTCGATGCCTATGGTGTCGTATTTTTTCATTTTGAAAGCAACATCAAGTTTGGTTCCTACGCCGTCGGTGCCTGACACCAGTACCGGCTCTTTCATGCCGGCAAAAAATTCCTGTAACGAATACATTCCGGCGAAACTGCCGATACCGTTCAGTACCGCGCCGGCGGCTTTGCCGCTTACGGTTTGCGCGGCAAGATCCCGGTATTTGCCGATAGCCCGGTAGCCTTCCTCAATATCAACGCCTGCTTGTTTGTAATCCATGGGGAAAGTATAGCAAAAAAGGGATTTTTTTTATAGGTGCACGGGGGCGGTCTCACCGTGCTTGTACGCAACCGCAATCGGGTACTCGCCGGTAAAACAGCCGAGGCAGTAACCGCAGTTGGCGGGATTGTCCGCGTCACAGGATACGTCTATTGATTCAAGCAGGCCCTTTACGCCAATAAAGGCAAGGCTGTCCGCGCCCAGAGATTTGCATAGTTCTTCGGCGTTGTTGCCGTTGCTGATAAGGTCCTTGCGATGGGGCGTGTCAATGCCGAAATAACAGGGGAAACGCACCGGCGGCGAACAGACGCGGATATGCACTTCCCGCGCGCCGGCGTTCCGCAGAAGCGAAACCAAATGGCGGCTGGTAGTGCCGCGAACGATTGAATCGTCAATAAGCACAATCCGCTTGCCGTTTACCTCGCTGCGTATGGCAAAATGTTTGAGTGAAACGGCCCTTTCCCGTTCCATCTGCCCTGGGGCGATAAAAGTGCGGCCAATGTATTTGTTCTTTACAATGCCCATACCAAAGGGCGTGCTGGTCGCTCTGCCGTAACCAATGGCGGCCGGAACGCCCGAGTCGGGAACGCCGATAACAAGATCCGCCGCTACCCCGGATTCTTTGCCAAGAATTTCCCCCGCGCGGATTCGGGCGCTGTATACGTCAATGCCGTCAATAACGCTGTCGGGGCGGGCAAAATAAACGTACTCAAAGGAACAAACCGCCCGCCTGGTTTTTTCGCTAAAAGTAAACGAAAGCACCTGCTCGTGATTTATTATCACTACTTCGCCCGGCTCTATGTCGCGGACAAAAACGCCGCCCGCCGCCTCAATCGCGCATGATTCGCTTGAAAGTATCCAGCCGCTCTGCTTGTCGTTTTCGTCATTGCCGATCTTTCCCAAACACAGGGGGCGTATCCCATTGGGGTCGCGCGCCCCGATCATAACCTCATTGGTAAGAATCACCAGAGCGTAAGAACCTTTAATAAATTTAATGGTATCGGTAAGGGCTTTTTCCAGCCCTTTTTTATAGTTTTTCGCGATTAAATTAACGATGACTTCGCTGTCGCTGGAAGAACTGAAACCAATCCCGGCGTCTTCCAGCAATTCCCGCACAACATCGGCATTGGTGAGGTTTCCGTTATGCGCTACCGCAATGGAACCAAGCTTAAAACGGCTTACAAAGGGCTGCGCGTTTTCCAGACAGGACGCCCCTGCTGTCGAATAACGAACATGACCAAGCGCGGATGGACCTTTCAGCCCCGCAAATGTTCCGGCGGTAAAAATTTCTCCGACAAGGCCCATGCCCTTATGGACTTCAATGTTTCCGCCGTTGAGCGCCGCAATACCGGCGCTTTCCTGTCCGCGGTGCTGGAGCGAAAACAGCCCGTAATACACAAGCGGCGCGGCGTTTTGTTTCGAATCGTTCAGGAACACCCCAAAAACGCCGCATTCTTCACACAGTTTATCATCGCTGATGAAATTCATGTTAAACGTTATTTCCCTATGCGGCTTAGAATTTCAATGTACGCTTCTTTTACATTTCCCAAATCCCGGCGGAAACGGTCCTTGTCCAGTTTTTCGCCTGTTTTCGCGTCCCAGAAACGGCAGGTATCGGGGGA
>Ga0268262_10003700_pt1 | contig 16358 bp, 14 predicted proteins | sample TergutNc150P3_FD_190354 | JGI IMG/M metagenome (GOLD analysis project Ga0268262, IMG submission 190354) | Nasutitermes corniger P3 segment gut microbial community from laboratory colony in Florida, USA - Nc150 P3 (SPAdes) (version 2) | ecosystem: Host-associated > Arthropoda: Insects >... | reverse complement strand
AAGAACTTGTTAAAAGGATTTATCAGTATTTTGATGAGATAAATGAAGTCCCTGTCGTGTTTCATTGGAAGTATAAAATGGATGAAATATCTTCAGTAAAATGCTAGTTTCTATAGTCCTGTTAATTCAAATACGGACTACTAGTATCCTGATTCCCGTTAGAAAAATCTTCCTGCCAAAAATTTAACTTACCATATGAAATCACGGCAGTTGATGACCAGTATTTTTCATTTTTGAAATCTCCCAACTCCTGCATGTGGAGGTTGCCGTACATATAGTGCAGTTCGTCACGTGACGGGAGGAACCAGTCGTCATAGCCGCCCTGGGTGTAGCTAACGCATTTATAAGCCGCCCATGTGAAACCGCCGCCCTTTTTTGCCGCCTCTTTCATAATTGCCTCTGTGTTTGATTTCCCTTTTCCAACAGCACGTTTATCGCAGTTGTCTATATTAATATCTTCTGAAGTCGCTACAAATGTACCCGCAATATCAGCAGACGCGGCTTCCAGATAGCGCCAGCCGTCTTTGCTGTCCCCCTTGTCGTAGAAGATAAGCCCGCCGGCAGGGCCTTTGCCGCCGACTTTGTATAGGCCAATATCCTTATCATCTGTATTAAAAAAATCACAAGAATTTGCCAACAAAAGAGCGACAAAACCTAATCCAATAATTCTGAAAATGTTTTTCATTTTCTCCCTCCAAAAATTTTGTTTAACAAAGAATTTACAACCGTATCGGAAATTCCGTGGTTATATTTTTCATTGTTCCGTTACCTAAAACTGCCGTATGGGACGGACACGGTAATCATTGTAATTATTACTAGTATCTTGTTCTCCATTAGAAAAATTTTCTTGCCAAAAACTTAACCTACCATATGAAATCACGGCAGTTGATGACCAGTATTTTTCATTCCTGAAATTCCCCAAACCATTCATGTGGAGATTACCATAAATATAGTGCAGTTCGTCTCTTGAAGGCAAGAACCAGTCTCTAAAACCGTTCAAGGTATAAGCATCGCAAGCCTGAGCCGCCCAGCCGAAACCGCCCCCCTTGTTTGCCGCCTCTTTCATAATTGCCTGAGTGTTTGATTTCCCTTTTCCCACAGCCCGTTCACGACAGTCGTCTATTTTAATTTCTTCTGAAGTCGCTTTCAATTGGCGGTTAATATCCGAAGGAGCCGCTTCCAAATAGCGCCATCCGTCATTATTGTTGCCTTTGTCATAGAAGATAAGCCCGCCAGCAGGGCCTTTGTCGCCGATTTTGTAGGTGGTACTTAAAGCCGGAGCAGCAGCAGGTGTTGCCGGAGCCGCAGGTGTTGTCCGCGCTGTGCCGCCAGCCGCCGGAGTTGCCGCCGGTGTCCCGGTAGTAGTCCGTGCGCCTGTTGACGCAGCCGGGGCGGGTGAAGAACCAGCGGGAACAACCTTCTTTGTCAATGCCGTAACTGTCGGCCCCTTGCCGTCCACGTTCTGGCTGAACTGCCCCTGCACGGCGGCGGTCTGCACCGCTATCGCCCGCGCCTGAATGCGGTATACCGAGCCGATTGTGGTAACAGAGCCGGAAACGATAGTCTGCGCCCCGAGCATCTGCCCGATTTCCTGAGCCGATTTGTCGCTAACTTCGCCGGACCACTGGAAATTGAGTTCCGACCGTATCGCGTCAAGCTGCTGGCGGTCAACCACGGCAAATATGTCGTCGTTTACCGCGTTTTCAGTAAGCCCCGAAAGTATGTACTCGGAAAGATCCGGCCAGTCGCTCTTAATGTTAAGGAATACCGCCTTGCTGCCATGGGGTATCCGTTTGTTGAGGTAGTCCGATATTTCCCGTATCGCGTTGTCAAGTTCGTCTCCCCCCGCGCTTTTGGCTGCCCGCGAAACCCCGCCGGTATTCACGCCGCTTGAAGCCGGCGCGGGTTTGCTGCTTGCGCTGCTTGCACAGCCCGTTAACAGAAAAAACGCAGTAACGAAAACCGCCGCTTGTAAAAACATTATGAGTCTGATTTTATTCCTCATTCCTAATTCCTCATTCCTAATTTGGTTTTACTCTCCCCAGTTTTTAATGCCGTTCTGGAGCATGTCCCTCGCTATCTGAATGGTGATGTCGTACAGGGCCGAATCCTTTTTGATAGCGGTTTCCATCGCGCGCGCCACCTGCGTGTTCAGTTCCCTTTTGGGGATGGTGTACATTACATAAGCGGTGTATGCGTCGCTGTATACGTCCTTCTGATCCGGATCGTAGCGGCGGAGCAGGCTCCACCAGTCCGCTTCGCGCTGGGCGCCTGAGTAGCTGACATTAACAACGGCGTTTAGCACGTTATCTATTGTCTGGTTGTAATCGCCGGAAATTGAGCTTTGCGATGCTGTTGCCCCGCCTGATGACTGCGCCGCGCCCGTCACACGCGCCTGATACTCGCTTGCGATGGTGGTACGCAGCATCGCGCCGATTCTCTGCTGGGCGCTGAAGTTGTCCGCCCATGTCAGGACGAACTGCTTGTTCGCGCCGCTTTCATCGCCGATGATGCAGTATTTGTCCTTATACTGGGGCAGCGCCTGCACAGCGGAAATGCCGTTGGCGGTGTAGTTTTTAACCCAGTCCGGCGTGGCAACGCCCATCGCGGTTCCCTTGTTTTCCAGTTCCACGTTTCTCGCTTTGGGCTTGGGCCCGGAGCCGCAGCCGGCCAGCGCCATTACGGTTATGACGGAGAGCGCCGCCAGCGCTTTTTTTGACAGTTTCATTTTTTCTTCCTTAAAATTCAAAAAATTTTCACACCGCACAGTCCAGCGACGCAGGTTGTTATGCGGGGTATTTAAAACCCTTCGATAAGACCAAAGGAAAATCAAAGGGAGTCAATCCAAAAGAGAATTGAGCCAGGATTTGAACTCCTGGGCGAATTTGCCCTCCTTGAACGAATTCTCCGCCGCTCGAACCGCAAGACGGCGGGCTTCGGATTCGGTGTTGGGGTGCGCCTTGCGGTCGTCCTCGGTGAAGCTAAAAACCGCCGCCCCGCTTTTGTTTTCCATCGCCGCGTCAAGATAGTAGCGGCAGGAGATCACGTTCTGGCTGATGCTTTCAAAGCGGGCGTTTACGCGTAACACATAATTCCCCGCTCCCTGCTCGTTTATCCTGAAACCCAGATCCCTGAAAAAAGAACCTGCGGCGCGGGTAAGCAGGGTTTTGTCAGCCGCCTGTTCGGTATTTACCGTAACGCCGATGACGATACGGGAGGCGCATTCTATCATTTTTGCCTTAATCGCGTTTGCCCCGCCGTAGCCGGGTTTGCGGTTTACCGCCGTCGGGTCAAGCACTTCGAGTATGTTCTGAAAGTTGTCCGTTACCACTGCTATGGCGTAGGCGAAACTGAGCCGGGAGTATACGTCGAAAGTGTCCTGTTCCGGGATCGCCGCCGCGTCAGCAAGGAGCCGGTTAATAATGGCGGCGTTCTCTCTAATCATGCCGGAATACCGGGCCGAACACTCGCGGCGGTTCATACGCGCGTTGACGTAAACAGTACGGTCGGGGGCGCGGTACACGTCTATCTGCACCCCGATAAGGCCGCGCACGTTGGCGCTGGTGTTCACGTCCTGTGAAAAGTTTTTGCTTTCGACAAACGAGACGGTCTTTTTTCCTGCCGCCTCGCTTACAATCTGGCTGAACCGCTGGGAAGCCTGGGTCAGAGCCGCCACGTCCGTTTTGAAAGCCCGCGCCAGCGCGTTCATTGCCGCGCTTTCTGCCTGAGGCTGGCTCGACCCGTTGGCTATTACCGCGACCCAATCACGCGAAGGGAAAGCCCTTTCAAGATCATTCACCCAGACTGGAACGGCCTGGGCCGCCAGCGGGACCAAACCGGCCAAAGCGAATACGAACAACAGGGCAGCCGCCGCATAGGCGTTTTTTGTTTTCAATACTTTATTCCCTCCGCTTGTTTCATCTTTTCCATAAAAACTACGTAACTTCTTATATCCGCTTAAACTAACAATATACATTAGCGAGAGCAACTTGTCAACGGTTTCCGCTTTTTTTCTATACTAAGAAATGGCAACAGAAATTCCTGAAATTCGTTTAATTCTATCCAAAAACCTCAAAGCCCAGAGGAATAAAATGGGCTTATCCCAGGAGAAATTTGCGGAAATTTCCGGTTTATCTGTCCAGACAATAAACGACATCGAAGGCGGCCGGAGATGGGTAAGCGATAAATCAATGACTAAACTTTCAGCCGCGCTTAATGTGGAGTGTTTTCAACTGTTAGTACCCGATTTTTTCAATCAAAACAAAAAAGAAACAACCCCTACACAAAATCTGATGAAACTAAAAGAGAAAATGCACAAAGGCGTTGATACCCTAATTGACGCCCAGTTTACCGATTTCATTAAGGCGGGTTTGTTGAAATAACCCCGAAAAAACTGTATCATCATTACAGAGGAACCGCCGAAGTGCGCCTGCAAAAAACATACGGTAATGTAACCGCGCCGGAAACAGCGTCACAGCGTGCCGAGACACGGGCTAAAAGCGCAAAACCCGCCGCAAGCGAGGTTTCAAAAACGCCGCAACCAGCAGCGCGGCAGGCGGCAATACGTTCAGTCCCTTCCCTGATTTCTGCCGCCGGTCTGCCTGCGGACAAACTTTCCGCCTCAATTATTTCTTTTGCGCGGTTCTTTTCCTTACCTTTAAAACCGGAACTCTTGAAACATATCCGCCAGCAGGCTTTCACAATGACGCATAACACTGCGCCTTCCAATCCTGTCAGGCCTGCACAGAACGGCGCACCCGAAACGGGAACCCTTTTAAAAAACAGGGAAGCTCTTTCTCTTGCCGCTTCCGCCTCGGAAGGCAAAGGAGTAGAACTGCATCCGGAAAGTCTGGAAGCGTACGCAGAAGCGGCAGACCCCGAATGGCGGAAGCGGCAAGACGGAGGGCAAAACGATCAGCGCGGTCGGCGGGAAAAAAATGACGACGGCAATGATAAAGAGCAAAAGGCCGCCGCGATTAGCGCCGAAGGCATTGAAAAGCTGGCGCTTGAAGGATCAGAAAAAAATCCCCTGCTTGCGATACTCAACAGGCTCCCGCAAAAAGACGGGAAACGCTGGATTGTGCTTCCGTTTGATTTTTCCGCCAACGGCGTCGAATGTAAAGTGTCGCTGAGAATACTTCTTGAAACAGGCGAAACCGTAAACCGCGCCGCTTGTATGGCGCTGGATGTCGCGGCGCGCGAAAAACGCCGTCTTTTTGTACTTGAACCGGCAAACAGGCTGTCGGTCTATCTGCAGCCTGAAATAAAACCCGCGCAGCAGGCCGCGCTTGCCCGCGAATTGTCCGCGTTACTGGAAATTGCCCCGGATCGTATTTTCATAAAAACGAAAACCGAAGCGTTCCCTTTCGAGGCAGGCCTCGGGGACGGCTTATCGGGCGCAATAGACGAGGCGGTATAATAATGAAGAAAAAAAAACTTGCGTCCGCTATCGGGTATAAGGCCGGAGATTTTGCCCCTTTGCTTTTGGCCTCGGGCAGGGGCAGGCAAGCCGAACAAATAATCGCCGTAGCGCAAAGCGCGGGGGTTGAAATTGTAGAGGACGAGGTTCTTGCCGCCCTGCTTGACACCAGCGCGAAACCCGGCGATTATATTCCGCCGTGGTGCTGGGAAGCGGCGGCAAAAATCCTCGCTCTAGTAATTGAAATGGACGAGCAAGCTTAATCGAAAAAATATTTTTGATATGTCATTCTATGAAATCTTCTATCAGAAATCTTTAATGCGTTTTTTAAGCGACTTTCCAATACCCCCATCAGGACAAACGCATTAATGAATTTTTACCACGAACCACACGAACCAACACGAACTTGCTGTTAAAAAACCATTTTTAACCTTCAAATTCCATGAAAAAAGATGGAACATGAAGGTTTTCCGGCAATATCTAAGTTAGGGTTCGTGTGGTTTGTGTGGTTCGTGGTTAATTCTCTTCCAAAACCGTATGTTCATGCGTTTGTCGTGATACCCTCATCTTGAGTTATTGACAAAAACTTGTTATTCATCTATATTAAAGATGCGTATGGTGGATGTAGCTCAGTGGTAGAGTCCCAGATTGTGGATCTGGTCGTCGCGGGTTCAAACCCCGTCATCCACCCATTGTAAAATGAGCTAATTCCTTACAGGATAAGGACTTAGCAAAAAAGTTTTAGAAACAGCCGCTATTGATGAGGCTGTGAGGTTTGGTTTCGACAATCGTCTTGAAGTACTCAAGCTTTATGAGCTGACTTCTGGACATTCAGCCGTACATCGCTGTACGGATTGCTCGGGATTTCCCATCCTTGTGCGTATCGTCCAGACCTCCCCAGGTAAGAGCCGGTAACCTTCATCCCATATAGCCGCCGGATTTACACTGCAAGGTTCGGGCAGTAAAACCGGAGTCTGTTCTCTTCCTCCCCGGCCTTTGGGACTTCGTTTTGTTAGGCAAACTCGTCCGCCTTGCATTGCCTTATATGCGATTTCTGTTCGTCGGCCCGGGATTTTGCCTCCGGCTTCCTTCAGATTCCGCCTCGCGACGGACACCCTTGCCTTTGACTAACACTTCCTGCTGCCATCCGTGTAACGGACTTTCACCGCCAAGTTACCACCCATGCTGGGCGCACCCAAAAACCGCCTTTAGGCGGTTCTTGAATAAACTGCTTTGAGCGGTTCACCATTCAAGCCCCCGGCTTTGCGGGGGTACTTGACAATATTTTTTCAAGCGTTAAAAGTAAAAATTGATGCTATCGAATGATTTTTCTTACAATATCACGTCGAATAGTGTATAATGATTAAAGTGGTTCATTCAGAGAACCTTAAGGCAAGGTATTGAAAATGGCAATAAGCTACAAAAAACTATGGAAACTTCTAATTGACCGCGACCTCAAGAAAAAAAACCTCCCAACTTTGGCGGGTATTAGTTCAGCATCTGTTACTAAACTGGGTAAAAACGAAAACGTCAATACAGAAACACTTGAAAAAATATGCAGGGCGCTGAATTGTGACATTTCCGATATTATGGAAATGTCCGAAAACGAATGATAGAGGTATACGAAATGTCCTATACAGAGCATCAAATTCGTTTTTTTGCCGAGCAGCTTATGTTAAAGCGTCCACAGGATAATATTGACGGGCTTGCTTCATCTATGTCTGGGGTAAAGGTTGACTTGAATCCGCATCAGGTTGATGCGGCTTTGTTTGCGTTAAAATCACCTCTGTCAAACGGAGCATTATTAGCAGACGAAGTTGGTCTTGGTAAAACAATTGAAGCAGGTCTTGTGCTTGCTCAATGCTGGTCAGAACGTAAACGCAAAATACTTTTAATAGTCACGGCTTCGCTACGTACTCAATGGAGAGCGGAGCTTGAAGAGAAGTTTTTTATACGTTCAGAAATTCTGGAATCTAAAAATTATAACAAAGCAAAGAAAGATGACTTATCGTGCAATCCATTTAGAGTTAATGACGCTGTGGTAGTATGTTCATACAATTTCGCTTCGTCAAAAAAGCATGATATTATGGCAATCGACTGGGATTTGGTTATTATGGATGAAGCTCATAAGCTGCGCAATGTCTATAAGAAGAACAATGTCATGGGTAACAACCTAAAGATAGCTCTCCAAGGAAAAAAGAAGCTGCTTCTTACCGCAACCCCTCTCCAAAATAATCTGATGGAACTGTACGGTCTTGTCAGCATTATTGATGAGCGGGTTTTTGGCGACCCTGATCTTTTTCGTGAGATATACGTTAATGTGTCAAACATAGAACTTAGAAACAAAAACCTAAAAGAACGATTACATAATTTCTGCAAACGAACATTGCGTCATCAAGTACGAGAGTATGTTCCTTACACCAACAGGACGGTTATTACACGGAATTATGTCCCGAGTCCTGATGAAGAACAGCTATACAACGATGTGTCAGATTATTTACAGCGTGAGCGACTTCACGCATTTCCGCAAGGTCAGCGTCAACTGTTGATGTTGGTGGCTAGAAAACTTCTGGCATCGTCCTCTATGGCAATCCACGGCACGCTGTCTACAATCATTGAACGGCTTAATCTGAAGCTGACCGATTATGAAGCCCAGTTTAAACTTACCGACCTTGATGATTACGATGGCATTGAGGAACTTATCGACGAAGAAAACGGTGATGGCGACGGCGGCGCAACCGATGAACTCACAGCGGACTATGAAGGTATTAAAAAAGAAATCGAAGATTTAAAAAAGTACGCAGAGCTTGCGGGCAGCATTAAAAACAATTCTAAAGGTGATGAACTGCTTCTGGCTCTGAAAGAAGGATTCAAGAGAAACGAAGAACTCGGTGGTGCAATGAAAGCTGTTATTTTTACCGAGTCGAAGCGTACCCAGCGGTATTTAATGAACCTGCTTACCGATAACGGCTATGATGGGAAAATTGTGTTTTTGGATGGTTCAAACACAGACTCTATCTCTAGCCGCGTTTATAGTGAGTGGAAAAGCCGCCACAAGGATGATGGCATGATTTCCGGTTCTATGGCGGCAGATAAAAAATCTGCAATCGTAGAAGAGTTCCGAAACACCGCTTCAATACTCATCGGTACAGAAGCGGCTGCCGAGGGCATAAACTTGCAATTTTGCAATATAGTCGTAAATTATGACTTGCCGTGGAATCCGCAGCGTATTGAACAACGCATAGGTCGTTGCCACCGTTATGGACAAAAAAATGATGTCATAGTTATAAATTTCCTGAATAACAAAAACGCTGCCGATGAACGTGTCTACGAGTTGCTTTCTCAAAAGTTTAGGCTATTTGAAGGAACCTTTGGCTCATCTGATGAGGTTCTTGGCGCAATAGAGGATGGCGTGGACTTTGAAAAGCGTATCCTTGACATTTACCAGACCTGCAGACAGCCTGATGATATAAAAGCGGCTTTTGACGCTTTACAGTCAGAACTATCCGAACAGATAGATGAACGGATGACAGAGGCTCGGCAGTCGATATTAGATAATTTTGACGAGGAAGTTTCGCGAAATCTGAAAGACTGCCAGCAAAATACGATTATGGGACTTGATAGGTTTTCGCAGTGGCTTTATACCTTTTTCATCATGCAAGGCGCAGAACAGGTGGAACCGCTTGACCAGCTACGTTTTGCATACACACTAAACGGCGAACGCAAAACATATAACCTTCATTGGCGAGACGCAGAGGAGCAACACGACGAATTTTTGCGTCGTGATGGCGAACTGATAAGCGACTGGATTGAAGAAGTAATGAAAGCCGAGAATCTGCCGACAGCGGCGATTCAGTTTAAACATTCTACGGTGCCAAGCGCTGAGCGTATCAGCTTTTTGGATAGCCATCCTTCCCTGCAGAGCGGAGTAATATCCATCGACAAACTGACGCACAAAGGGATTGAAAATGAAGAGCATCTGATATTTTCGGTCATTACAAATGACGGAACACCGATTGATGATGATATGCTTGACCGTATCATGCGACTGCAAGCTACGGTGGTCGGTGAATGCTCTTCAGAAACTACTGACCTAATTACCCAACGTCAAGAGCGGATTGCAAAGCAAAAAGCCGAGATTGCAGAACGCAATATGCGGTTCTTCTTGGAACAAGAAGCCCAGATGGAGGCATATACCGAAGATTTAAAAGACGGCTTGCAGAAATACCTAAAAGCAGCCCGAAAAGAAATCGCCGAAAAGAAAAAAGAGCGCCGTGCGTTAAAAGACACTGGAACGCTTGAACAAATGCTTGAAATGTCGGCTGAGATAAACAAACTCGAAACCACACTCAAAAAGAAGCAACGCGAGCTTTACGATGAAGAAGATAGGTTGGAGCGTGAGCGTGACGCTTTCTTGGAAGATATCCGTAGCCGCTTAAACGGTGAAATTGAAACAAAAACGATAATGACATTCTCGTTTGAAATTGTCTAACTGGAGGAACACGATATGCAAAAATTGGAATTGACATGGATAGGCAAGGGTGAAGAGCCTATCGTTGAACCGCGCATACTCTTGCACGACCCATCAAAAGACTACGGCGACCCTGCCGCTGAGAATATACTCATCCACGGCGATAACTTGCTTGCGCTTAAAGCATTGGAGCAGGAGTATTCCGGACGGGTGAAGTGTATTTATATCGACCCTCCGTATAACATTAATGCCATGAACGAGCATTATGAGGATTTTATTGAGCATTCAGAGTGGTTGAAAAGAATGTCACCGAGGTTACGAATTTTGAAAAATTTGTTAGCCGAGGATGGAACTATATGGATACAGATTAATGACGAGGAACAAGCTTACTTAAAAGTTTTGTGTGATGAAATATTCAGACGAGCTAACTTCGTTAATCTGATTTCTGTGAACATGAAGAACATCGCAGGAGCTTCCGGTGGTGGTGAAGACAAACGCTTAAAGAAAAACTGCGAGTTCATTCTCGTTTATGCAAAAGACTATAACGCCATACCCTTATTCAAAAGTGCGTATGAATATACGCCTATTGATGTTTTGGTAGAGCAATACCGTGAAAACGGTGTAAGCTGGAAATACATTTTGATTTCTCATGATGAAATACGCCCACAGTCGAGTTTCACCTATTTAGCAAAGAACGCAACCCATGAACAACTAATACTAGACTAAAAACCCAGTAAAGGAGCGAATACATGAAAATTTTCCATTTAGCTGATTTGCACCTTGGCAAACGGATCAATGATTTTTCTATGCTAGAAGACCAATGGGATATCCTGCAAAAAATCGTTACCCTTGCCAAAGATAATAAACCAGACGCTGTTTTTTTAGCAGGTGACATCTATGATAAATCTATGCCCATTGTAGAAGCAGTGCAATTGCTAGATAGATTTCTTGTATGGCTCAATGAACTGGGAATCGCTGTTTTTATAGTTTCAGGCAACCATGACAGCGCTGAGCGTATGGCTTTTGGCGCTGACCTTTTTAGAAACAGCAACGTGCATATTGTACAGTCATACAGCGGTAAAATGAATCCCATACAGGTAACAGATAGCTTTGGTGACGTTAATGTTTGGATGCTCCCTTATCTTAAGCCCTCTATCGTTCGCAAGCATTTTACAGATAAGGACATAAGTTCATACTCTGATGCCGTGGCCGCCGCTATAAATAGCGCCCAAATTGACAGCAATCAGAGGAATGTCCTTATTGCCCATCAGTTTGTAACGGGTGCAATCACAAGCGAGTCTGAAGAAATATTAGTAGGCGGTTCAGAAAATGTCAATGGTTCGCTATTCGATGCCTTCGATTATGTTGCACTTGGTCATCTCCATCGTCCGCAGAACATCGGCCGCCCTACGCTTAGATATAGCGGTACGCCGCTTATGTATTCATTTTCTGAAGCGAACCATGTAAAATCAATTACAGTAGTAGAACTGGGCAAAAAAGGCGAAATTGAAATCACTGAATTGCCGCTAACGCCAACAAGAGCAATGCGTGAGATTCGCGGGACTTACAATGAAATAATGACCCGTGATAATTATCGCAATACAAATACTGACGACTACGTTCGCATCATTTTGACAGATGAACAAGACGAGCCAGAAGCAATGGCTAAATTACGGACTGTATATCCAAACATTATGAGTGTTGAGTATGACAATAAACGCACAAGAGCCATCAGTTCGCTTGAAACGGTAGTTTCTACAGATAAGAAGGCTCCATCTGAACTTTTGGGAGAGTTCTTTGAAATGCAAAATGGAAAGCCAATGAGCGAAGAACAAATAAAATATACAGAAAATCTATTTACTGAAATCTGGGAGGAGGTTGTATCCTTATGAGACCTCTCAAATTGACAATGTCTGCGTTTAGTTGTTACGCAGATAAACAAACAATCGACTTTGAAAAACTTGGTACAGATGGTCTGTATTTAATCGCCGGTGATACAGGTTCAGGCAAAACCACGGTTTTTGATGCGTTGACTTTTGCTCTCTATGGTGAAACAAGTGGCGACAACAGGAATTCTGGTATGCTTCGTAGCAAATATGCCAATCCGACTGTTGAGACGTTTGTTGAACTTACCTTTCAGTATCATGATAAGTTATACACGGTTAAGCGAAATCCCGCTTATGTTCGCGCTGCAAAACGTGGCGATGGAACAACCGAAGAAAAAGCAGATGCTGAATTGCATCTGCCGGATGGCCGTACTGTCTCGAAACTGAGGGAAGTCAATTCAAAATTAGAAGAAATCCTCGGTATCAACCGCGAACAGTTTGTTCAGATAGCGATGATAGCACAAGGTGAATTTCTAAAAGTTCTCCACGCCAGTACTGAAGACCGTATTGAAATATTTCGCAAGATTTTTTACACGGACGCTTACAAAACTTTTCAGGATAGAGTCAAGAAGGATACAAACGGTCTATCCCAAGAAATCAAAGACCAGCGACGTAGCTACGAATATAACCTTAACAATATACAAGTCGATGTTAGTGACGCCGAAAGTGTACAAAAACTCTCGGCTACCAAGTCAGGAGCTGTTTTGGCAGGCGATGTCATTGAATGGCTTGCGCAGGTTATCGCCGATGATATCGAAGCGTTTTTAGCAAACGAGAAATTGATTTCGGAAGTTAGTAAAAAACTGGCAGAGATAAATCAGAAGGTCGGACAAGCAGAACAGGATAAAAAAGCTCGCGATGCGTTGAAAACTGCGCAAGGCCGCCTGCCAACTGAAATAACCGCTCAAACTGACGCTGAAACCGCTTTGAATGCGGAAAAAGAAAAACAACCTGAATACGATGCTGTTAAAACGTCAATATCTGAAATAGAAAAATCATTACCCAACTACCAAGAGTTACAGACTCTTGTTGATTCTATTAAAGCGAATGAAGCAAAGTTAGCCGTTGAAAAAGATGCGGTCGAAAACATGCAAAAGAAGCAAAGTTCTGAAGCATCGTCTCTTGAGACCGCTAAAACAGAACGAGAAAACTTAGCCGATGTCGAAGCCAAAGTCGAAGCATTGCACGGTCAACAGGGTTCTTTGACAACAAGACAAAGTAGCCTAAAAGCATTGAAAACTTCGCTCAGTGATTACGCTTCGTTGCTCAACAACCTAAATACTGCACAAGAGGACTATACTTCTAAATCTACAGTCGCAAAGACAAAACGTAATGAATACGAAGCCTTAAATAAAGCCTACCTTGACGAACAAGCAGGTATCTTGGCAATAGAGTTGAAAGACGGGCAACCATGTCCAGTTTGTGGTTCAACCGAACACCCTGCGCCTGCGAGTTTATCCGCTAAAGCACCTACAAAAACCACGCTTGATAAGGCAAAGAAAACTGTTGAAAGTGCAGAATCAGATATGGCTTCTGCTAGTAGCTTGGCGAGTAATTTAAAAGGTCAAAGTGGTAATAAGCGTGAAGAAATAACAACGACGGCAACATCGTTATTTGGTGAAACCCAGTTCGATAACATTGCTGATGTTTTAAAGAACGCATTGGAGGAGGTCGGAAATCAACTTTTAATCATAGATCAGCAACTTATTGAGCAAAACAAAAGATTAGCTCGTAAAAAGGTACTTGATGAAGCGATACCGCTCTCTGAAGAAAACCTTGGGAAGGTTGGCGAAGCACTGGGTAAAGCCAAAGAGCAAGTCGCTACGCTTACCACGCAGATTGACGCTGATTCTAAAACCCGCGATAAGCAAGCAGCGGAACTAAAATTTAAGAGTAAAGCTGATGCAAAAGCTGAAATAGATGACCTAACAACGAAGAAGAACGGTTATGAAAATGCTCTGAAAACTGCCCAAACCACGTTTGATACCGCAAAAGCAAAGGCTGATAGTACAACAACAGAAATTCAAACATTGTTGACACAACTTGGTGATTCAAAGCCTTTGGATTTAGATGCACTAAAAATTGAAAAGGAAGCTGTAGAAAGTTCACAGCGGACATTGACAGAAAGTAACAGGGTTATTAATACACGAAACTCTACAAACCAAACTACGCTGAACACTATCAAGAAAACCTCAAATACTATCCTTGAACTCGAAACTCGCTATAAATGGTTGAAAGAAATATCTGACACAGTAAATGGAGATATTAGTGGAAAGGAAAAAATCAAACTTGAAACCTATATCCAAGCCGCATACTTCGACAGAATCATTGCACGGTCTAATGTTCGATTGCTACAGATGTCGAATGGTCAGTACGAATTGAAACGACGAGATGTAAGTGGCAAACAAGGACAAAGTGGCTTAGACCTAAATGTCATCGATCACTATAACGGTACTGAGCGCGATGCAAAAACACTCTCCGGCGGCGAGTCATTTATTGCAGCATTGTCACTTGCACTTGGTCTTTCCGATGAAATACAAACCAATGCAGGTGGTATAAGACTCGATTCAATGTTTGTGGATGAAGGCTTCGATACCTTGGACGACACTAAGTTATCTCAAGCGATACAGACACTAATGAGCATATCTCAGACTAACCGACTAATCGGTATCATATCTCACGTAACTGGACTTGGCGAAAAAATAGACCGAAAAATCATTGTGACAAAAGATCGTACAGGAGGCAGTAAAGCCGAGATAATCTTAAATTAAGGATATGTCCCAAAATAATATATACATAAAAATATTGAAATGATATAATTCCTTCCGGGGATTTCATGGAAGAAATTATAAAAAAAATACAATATATTGAGTAGCACATTAAATGAACGGCAGCGTAGGCTCTGGGCGGCAACGGAAACGATCCGCATCCAGCCGGAAGTATTGGAAAAATACAAAACTCTGGGGCATGGATACTCCGGTATCATGGTCGATGTGCTTAAACTTGCAGTTGATAACCCGAAGATACTTTCAATGGCATCTAAAACCAGATAACCGTCTGACCGTTCTTGGCTTCTTCTGTTACTGCGTGGCAAAGCTCATCCTGTTTTGGATTGCCAGTTATTATCAGGTATTTCATATTGCCTTCCATTTGTTTTTTAACATCTCCTGCCAGTTTTGTGGAAACCCAATATGCGGCAGTTTTATATCAGGCTGGTATTCCAAAAGTAAAGATTGTATCTGTCCAAACACTTCAACATTCCATCCAGCCTTATCGGGATAGAGTTCTTTGAGAACCAGCAGCATACCAAATATGCGCTGACGATCATTTACTTTCAATTCGGTGAGACCTGCGGGAAATGATGGAAAAATACGATAATAAAGCCTGTCATGGTGGGCGCAATTGTTTCTTAAATCAGTACAGCAATGCAGCCAGCTTGTAAGAGTTTTTGGGTTAAGTCCAAACAATTTTTTTGCCAATGTTTTTTGGTCTTTTGTATGCATATCGGCATAAAACCGGGAGAGCATTCCAAAGGTAAATAGCTCTATAATAACCCATATCGGAAACTGACCATTATAATTTTGAATGTGATGCTGGACAAATGGAACCTTGGCGTTATTTTTAACTTCATCATTTATTTTTTTCATAAACCTCATGTGGTCGTGCCCTTTTGCGCGAAAAGCTGTATCGTTTATATAACCCAGGGGACCATATTGCTCTGCATGATAATGTGCAAATTGAGTACGCAAAAACACCTCTACACGGGCTACCGCGGCAAATAGAATGACCCGTAGTTTCCGATCAAACTCATAAATACGAGAAACGGAGTTAAATGAAGTTCCTTCTCTGTATTCACCGTCTTTTCCCTTGAAAGGTAAAAAATAAGCCGAGAACCGATAATAATTTACCCGGGATAGAACAGTTTGAGCAAGTGACGAATCTTCGACATTACAACCATGAACGTGAAGCCGCTCAATCTGCTCCTCAAAGGATAGAAATGGTTTTACCTGCTTCATAAAAAAACGCCCCCCCATGGGACACACTGTTAGGAGGTGCGGGGGGTCCTGTCATTAACAAATATACTCCGTTTCACCGGCAGAGTCAATAAATCATTTTGATTTATTATCAATGTATTAAAATCATGTGTTTGTTTTCCTTGACGTTTTAAGTTCCATATGTTAAGTTAAATATACCCTGTTAGGGTGGTTTTTTTGGTGTTGGCAAATAAGCCGGAAAAAACCATGGAATGAAATAAGATTTAGACCTTATTTAGACCTTATTTAGACCTTGAAATTAGCTGATTCGTAATTCCTTATACCATAAGGAATTACGGAAGCAAAAAATGGGGATGTGCGGGTTCAAACCCCGTCATCCACCCTCGTAACTCCTTACAGGATAAGGAGTTAGCAGAATGACAATAATATATAAAATGTCAAATTTCCACGCCGAGGTCAACTGGTAACTCACCTTTGAAAAAAAATTTTACTTGACGTGGCTGGTTTTTTGCGCTATATTAATAGTGTCCATCAAAGGGGAGGAGTTGGCCGCCTCCGGGTGACGCGCCCTTTCGGGCTTCCGCCTA
>Ga0268262_10003699_pt1 | contig 16358 bp, 13 predicted proteins | sample TergutNc150P3_FD_190354 | JGI IMG/M metagenome (GOLD analysis project Ga0268262, IMG submission 190354) | Nasutitermes corniger P3 segment gut microbial community from laboratory colony in Florida, USA - Nc150 P3 (SPAdes) (version 2) | ecosystem: Host-associated > Arthropoda: Insects >... | reverse complement strand
CGCAAGCTGCTGGTGCGCTACGAGAAGCTTGAGCGCTCGTACATCGCACTGTGCCACTTGGCGGCCGCCATCATCGTGTTTCGGAAGGTCAGGGGGGAAATAAATATTATTTACGGATAAGTCCTAAATTCCACCGGAATTAAGAGATTCTTGCGTTTGTACCTTTGCAGTCAAGGGATCTCCTATAGGTTGTTCTGAAATCTTCATTTTTCCCTCCTCTGGGATTGTTGCTATTGGTGATGTTACGAGTTTGTGGAATCAAGTATATAGTTCCCAAACAGAATTTTGCATAACGTTCATACACAAGCGTCATAGCGCACTTATTCACACTAAACGCGCATTAATTTTCGTGTTCGCAAATTTTACGCTTGAAAATGATCCTCTCACATGCTATTAATGAACAGGTGTTTATGAGTGGTATTGAGAGGTGCTGACGAATGGGCGCAAGCTACAAAAAACTATGGAAGCTCCTGATTGATCGGGATATGCTAAAACGCGACCTATGCAAAAAGGCAAACGTCAGCGGCACGACATTGGCGAAACTTGGCAGAGGAGAAAGCGTCAACACAGATATCTTGATAAAGGTATGCAAGGCTCTCGAATGTGATATTTCAGACATCATGGAAGTCGTGCCAGACAAGAACGAAAATTGACCTGTGGGTAAGGAGGGATAGCTCTGTGTGGTGCAGAGAATGCCAGCGTGAAACGATAAAAGACAAATGCGAGCTTTGTGGTGCCGCAACGGAACCGGACATCCCGCTTGAAGTGTACTGGTGCGGCAAATGCGGAATTCCCATTGTCAAATCAGTGAGCGCAATTGATAAAGACGTATGCCCAACCTGCGGGAGCGCGACAACATATCTGAGTGCTGATTTACGCCCTGTCTTTCCAGAAGAAAGGCTTTTGCTCGAGATACTCCAGGGTCAACCTCTGGCATACATCGAGAAAAGCGTATGGGCTTCTGACAACAGGTACTACATAGACGGCAAACCTATCGTAATCACGACCGCATTTTACAAAAAGCTATTGCCCGAAATCATTCGGGAGCAGCTCTACCAGTACCGCGAGAAAAACTGCTACATGGCCTTTGATGCAATGATGAAGCGGTTCGTCAAGGCAAACTGCAAGCATTTCACAGAAATCGTAGACGAAGCGCATAGATTCATACAAGAAACCGCCTCGTCCTACCCGAAAGAGAACGTGGTCATATCGTTTTCCGGCGGCAAAGATTCTACGGTCACGGCTGACCTGACAGTTCGCTCCATCAGCGACCCAAGTCTTGTTCATATTTTCGGCAACACAACGCTCGAATTCCCTACAACGATTGAATACGCCCGCCGCTATCGTTTGGACAACCCAAAGGCGATTTTCAAAACTGCCGAAAACAAAGAACAGGATTTTTACAAGGTCTGCGATGATATTGGCCCACCTGCCCGTATGCTTCGTTGGTGCTGCTCCATGTTCAAGACAGGCCCGATTACTCGGACGTTGAACAGGCTGTACGGCGATAAGAGTATACTGACCTTTTACGGAATCCGCAAATGCGAATCAGCGTCCCGCAGCCGCTACAACCGCATAGAGGACAACGCCGAAGCCGTAAAAATCCAGAAGCAGAAAGTGGCTTCCCCCATCTTCCATTGGAAGGACATTGATATATGGCTTTACATCATCGGCGAGAACATCGATTTCAACGATGCATACCGTTTGGGCTATGACCGGGTAGGCTGCTGGTGCTGCCCGAACAACAATGCTCGGGCGCAGTTTTTGTCAAAGATATATATGCCTGACGACTACAAAAAGTGGCGCGATTTCCTTGTCGGCTTCGCTAAAAGAATCGGAAAGCCCGACCCGGAGGAATATATTGATTCCGGGGCTTGGAAAGCAAGGCAAGGCGGCAAGGGCGTAGCTGCCGCACGGGATATCAAGATCCGCTACATCAATTGCACCACGGAGGAGAATGCCAAGGTTTATCAGCTGTACAGGCCGATGAACGACAATTTCATGGAGATGTTCACGCCCTTCGGGAGGATTGCCCCTGAACTTGGCAGAAAGCTCATAGGCGAGACTATCATCGTTGACGTAAAGACAAATGTGCCTATCCTGTCCATCCAGCCGTTTCCCCAAGACGGATACGACTATGCTGTCAAGGTTAAGACAATGAATGTTGCCAAGCATGACGACCAGCAAAGGATGGCAGGGTACCAGATAAAGAAATACAACGCTTGCAGAATGTGCCTAAAATGCGAATCGCTTTGCAGATACCGGGCTATATCCATCACTGGCGACCAATACCATGTCATCGCGGAACGTTGCCAGCATTGCAAGATGTGTGTCACGGCGAAATATCTTGAAGACGGCTGCCTGATGGGAAAATATTTGAAAACCAAGACGAGCGTGTGAGAATGAGACGATGAAATTTAGGGCGCATGATACATTTTTCATTAGGAAAGGCTGGCTTAGCAAGGGCGTGAGGAACGTCTTGATTGACCCTGCCGTTTTCATTGGCCGCGAGGCTAATCCTATGGACACGCTCGGAATAGGCGCGAACATGGTCAAAGCATTGCGCTACTGGTTACAAGCGGTAGGCTTGACGCAGGAGCCAACAAGCGGTAAACGGGAGCAAACCCTCACCCCGCTTGGCGAAGCCATCCATCAAAACGACCCTTACATGGAGGAGCTTGGAACGCTCTGGCTGCTCCACTACTGGCTCGCCACAAACCAGAGCGATGCGACGGCATGGTACTATTTCTTCAATGAATTCAAGCCAACGGAATTCACCCGGGATGATTTCATTACGCAAATAGACAGCTATCTTCGCTTGAAAGGCGAAGAAGTCGCTGAGCGGTCGATTGAGGACGACTACAACTGCATTATCAGCACCTACGTGCAGCGTATCAAGCTGAATCCGAAGAAGTTCAACCCGGAAGAAAACATCGACTGCCCGCTCGGAGAACTGGGCTTGATTGAGGTTGTCAACAGGAAAGCTAAGGTGTATAAGAAAAACGCACCGAAAAAGGACATGCTCCATCCGCTGATACTGCTCGCCGTCATACTCGACCAAGCAAAAGGCGATAAATCAATCAAAATCTCCGAAATTCAAAATGACCATTGCAATGCGGGGAAAGTCTTCAACCTCGACATCATCGCCCTGATAGCACTCCTTTACAGAATCGAGCTAATGGGTTTCATCAAAGTTGTTAGAACCGCAGGGCTTGATGTCATAGAAATCAGGACGGGTTACGGTTTTCTGGACTGCGTTGAGGAATATTATCGTAAAATAAACGACAGGGCTGTGGTGTGAGGCTATGCTGACAGGGAAAATTGGTGTAGCAAAGGGCTTCCAGACCGCCGTCAACATTGCCTACGACCTAAGCAACGACAGCAAGGTGCGGGGCTTCATCCCAACGCAATCAAGCCTCGAAATCATAGAGGACATACTGCTCTCGACTGCGGCAAGCGCGACGCAAAGGGCAAGAATCCTCATCGGGGCGTATGGTAGGGGCAAATCCCATATCATTCTGGTGCTTCTGTCGCTTCTTGCCGGGAAAGACAAAACCCTCTTCAACGCGCTCCTCGCAAAGATGGAGAAGAACGCCCCTTCGCTGTACGAATACGCAACGGAATACCTGTCAAACGACAGGCGGCTCCTTCCAGTTGTCATTCGCGGGAGTAGCACAAGCCTTTCTTCGTCATTCCTTGGGGCGTTGCAGATGACGCTAAACAACGAGGGCATGATAGATGTCATGCCGGAGACCCATTTCAAGTCGGCGGTGAACACCATCGAAGGATGGAAGAAATCCTTCCCTAAAACATACAAACAGCTCACCACCAGCTTGCCATGTCCCATCGAAGAGTTCATCTGGTCGCTGAAAGAGTATAGTGTTCCAGAATACGAACGGTTTTCAGCCATTTACCCGAAGCTCACTTCCGGGAGCGCATTCAATCCGTTTTTCGGGTTTGATATCGTTGAATTGTTTGAGAGCGTTGCCGCAGGGGTGAAATCGAAGGGCTACGATGGCCTGTTTGTCGTTTATGACGAATTCAGCAAGTACCTTGAATCAAGCATCGCCAATGCAACAATCAGCGACATCAAGCTGCTCCAAGACTTCGCGGAGAAATGCAACCGAAGCGGTGCGCTCCAAATGCACCTGCTTCTGATATGCCACAAAGACATTGCGAACTACATTGACGAGAACCTTCCGAAAGAAAAAGTCGATGGCTGGCGGGGCGTATCTGGGCGTTTCAAGCATATACACTTGCACAACAATTATGCACAGATGTACGAAATCATATCGGAAGTCATCAAGAAAGACGAACGCTTTTGGAACGGGTACAGAGAAGACAAGAAAAAGCAGTTCGACAACCTTGTGAGCCGTTTCACCGCCAACAGGTTGCTTAATGACAACAACGGTGATGAGGTGTGCTACGCTGTTTTTGGCTGCTACCCCCTCCACCCGATTTCCACTTTTATCTTGCCGCGCCTTTCGGAGAAGGTCGCGCAGAACGAGCGGACGCTGTTCACTTTCCTGTCATCCAACGACAGGCATACGCTGTCCTCTTTTATGGCTTCCGCGAAAGAGGAATTCCCTCTCTTGACTCCAGACTACTTGTATGACTATTTTGAGCCATTGCTGAGAAAAGAGCCGTACACGAGCGAGGCGCACAAAATCTACAAACTGACATCGAACGTTCTTCAAAAGGTAGGTGAGAATTCCCTTGGTTCCAAGATTCTGAAAACCATCGCCCTCATTTACCTTGTTGAGCAGTTCGAGAAGCTGCCGCCTATGGTGAACATCATATGCGATGCTTTCCTTGATAGCGTCAGTGATGTAAAAATCATCAACGGCGCATTGTCCGAGCTGATTGAGAAGGACTGCATCGTATATCTTAAACGCAGCAATAACCACTTGAAAATCAAAGAGAGCAGCGGAGTAGATATCCCAAATGAAATCACCCGTTTCATTGAAACCAACAAGGCAACGCTTAGAGCCAAGGATATCCTAAACCGTTCGTTCTTCGATAGCTATATGTATCCAACGAGATACAACGACGAATTCGAAATCACGCGGTATTTCGACTTCACGTTCATAGACAGCGACGATTTCTTCGGCGTTGACAATTGGGAGAAACGCATTTCAGACATCGAGGCAGACGGTGTTGTGTTCGCCATCATACCAAGCAGCGAACCTGAAATAGAGAAAATCAAAAAGACTCTTACCAAATCTGTGCGCGGGACGGACAGAATCGTATTCATCGTGCCGAACAGCTACTACGACATCGGAAAAATCACGTTCGAGTACGAAGCTGTCAAAACACTTCGCGCATCCGTGGAGGACGATGATTTGCTCGGCGATGAATATGATATATTTCTCGATGATTTGACGGACGTTCTCGGAAGCTATATCAACACATATTCTCACCCAGAAAACGGTGGCGCGGCGTACTTTCACAACGGCCAACGATGCACCATACATCGCCGGTCGCAGCTGTCGGAAAAACTGTCCGCGATTTGCGAAACCACCTTTTATAGGACACCGAAAATCAACAACGAATCGATCAACAAGAATGCGCTGCCAACACAGGCAATCAACAGCAGGACAAAGTTGCTCAGCGGCTTGCTTGTGACTGAACTCTTGCCGAATTTGGGCTTGACAGGCACAGGGCAGGACGTTTCCATAATGAGAAGTACGCTGGTTCAAACTGGGATTCTCGTTAATTGTGACACAGCCCCTTATCTCAATCTTGAGCCAGACAACGCGAACCTCTGCGCTATGCTGCGGGTCATTCAGGAGTTTTTCCACAATGCGGGAAACAACGGTGGGTCTCCGTTCAGTGCGCTATACGACAGGTTGACGCTCCCCGAGTATGGGTTTGGGCTTAAACGGGGTGTCATCCCTATTTACGTTGCGGCGACATTGTGGCAGGACAAGCAGAACCTCGTCGTGAAATGCGGCCAGAGCGAAGTCAGGATAACACCCGATTTGCTGAGCGAAATCAATGAGTCGCCAGAGGACTATTCCGTAATACTCGACGATTGGAATGAGGACAAGGCCGCATATATCAGCGGTCTTGAGCAACTATTCAGCGAGCAAGTCTCTGACAGGGAAAAGGCATACAACCGCTTCTCCTATGTGTTGCTCGCGATGAACAGATGGTACATGAACCTGCCAAAATACGCGAAGGAACTTGTTAAGAAGTACCTCGGGAACGGAAAGTTCGTGGACATTTCCGCTCGTCGGGAAAAATTCATCAACAGCCTGAAACAACTTGAAGGAAACCCAAGGGAATTCCTGCTTGAAAGAGTTTTTGACATACTTGGCAAGTTGGAGGTGTTAGAAAACGCATTGCCGCTCATCCGCGAAATCAAGGAGGAGCGAGAAAGCGCGGTTCCAAGCCTTGTCAAAACCTTGGCGTATGATGTCAAAGCCCTGTTCGCTTCTGACAGCAAGAGAATCAGCCTTGCTTCCGCTGTAAAGGACTGGTACGAATCGTTGTCGGAGAATACCTTGCAGCATTTGTTCCCCGGCGCAGAAAACCGCATCCTCAATCTCCTTGCTACGGTCACGAACGATGAATCGGCGTTCATACAGCGGCTGGGGAAAGCGATGACTTCGCTCCGAATAGAAGATTGGAACGCCGACACGATTAAATCGTTTTTACGGGGGATTCAAGCGTTCAAGGAAACCATCGATGAATATGAAAAAGCAAAGGCAGGTGGCGAGATTGCCCCTGCCGACCACTATAAAATATCTTTTGCCGCTGAAGACGGCAACGAGATAACCAAAACCTTCAGCAAGGCCGAATACAGCAAAAAGGCGAAGCTGCTGCTCCACGATTTAACAAGTGCGATTGAGGAAATGGGCGAATCCATCACGGAGCAGGAAAAGCGTCAGGTACTGATTGACTTGCTTCAAAAACATTGTTAGAAGGGGGGAGCAAAGAGCTTGGACAAAGTGGCATATTTCGACAATGCTGCAACGACTTTCCCAAAGCCGGAGGATGTTTATGCTTTCACGGATAGATTCCACCGCGAATGTGGTGTCAACATGGGGCGCGGCCAATACAAACTGGCGGGAAAGGCCGCCACGATGGTCGGCGAAACTAGGGAGCTACTGCTTTCACTAAACCATTGCTGGAATAAGCGGGTAGTGTTCACGCATACAGCCACGGAAGCCCTGAATATTATCCTTAGAGGTATTCCCCTTGACAACGGCGGCAATGTCTATGTATCCCCCTTCGAACACAACGCTGTACTAAGGACTTTGCACGATATGGTCGGCAGCATAGATATCCACGTCTCAATGCTCGCCTTTGACAAGGGAAACGGCGTATATGACTTGGAGAGGATAAAGTACCAGTTCGCGGATTGCCGCCCAAACATCGTGGTTATCAGTCACGCTAGCAATGTCTGCGGAATACTCGCCCCTATTCCTGAAATATTCCAGATGGCAAAGAATTTTGAGGCTGTGACGGTCGTTGATATGTGCCAGACTATGGGGCTTGTCGATACCGACCTTGGGAATCCGATCATCGACTACGCGGTATTTGCAGGGCATAAGACTCTCTACGCGCCTTTTGGGGTTGCGGGGTTCATCTGTGCCGTAGATTCGGAGCTTCGGCCACTTTTGTTCGGCGGCACGGGCATTGATTCGGCAAACCATGCTATGCCAGAAACCATCCCTGAACGCTTCGAGGCTGGCAGCCTGAACACAATGGCGATTGCTGGCTTGAACGCTTCCCTGAAATGGTTACAAGGGGTCGGGATAGATGCGGTTTTCGAGGTCGAGCAACAGCACCACCTTCGCTTGCTTGGCTTACTTGAACAGTACAGGAATATTAAAATAGTGCCGCTCATGCGGAGAGATAATTCAATCGGCGTTGTGTCCTGCGTGTTTGACGGATACAGCAGCGACAGCATAGGCTGGATATTAAGTGAAAAAGACGTTGCGGTTCGGACTGGTCTACATTGCGCCCCGGGCGCTCATCGGTTACTTGGGACATTCCCAAGCGGAACGGTCAGATTCAGCGTGGGTTACTTCAATACGGACGAAGACTTCGAGATACTACGCAACGCTCTTGACCATATCAACAGGAATTCATGATGAAAGGTACGAATGAATCTGACTGATGTCAACATCAAAGACGAATACCGCTCCTTGCTCCATAACGTGACAAAGGAATTCTACGTCCCATTGCTAAGCGTTGCAACGTATTACAAGCGGGCGGTCGGATTCTTCTCATCGACGGGGCTAAGCCAGATTTCCAACGGCATAGCAACCCTTGCCCAAAACGGCGGCAAAATCCAGATAGTAGCCTCTCCCTATCTTTCCGACGAAGACATTGAGGCCATCAAGAAAGGCTACGAGTGGCGCGGCATAGTCAAAAATGCCCTCCGGCGCGATATGCGTGAGGCAAAAAATAGCTTTGAGGAAAGATGGTTGAACCTGCTCGCCAATCTGATAGCCGATGGCATACTTGACATCAAAATCGCTTTTACGGAGAGCGGCTCCAAAATGGGGATGTACCATGAAAAGATGGGGATTATCGTGGACGATGATGGAAACGCCGTTGCGTTCTCAGGCTCGATGAACGAATCGAAGAACGCTCTCAAAGACAATTACGAAGTCATTGACGTATGGTGTTCATGGAAAAGCGATGAGCAAAAAGCCAAGGTCAACGCGAAAAGCGCGGCGTTCGGTTCCATCTGGAACGACACGGAGCCTAACATTCGAATTGTTGATTTCCCCGAGCTAAAACAGGAGATTCTTGACCGCTACAAACGCGAAAAAATGATAAGTTACGAGAAAACCGCAAAGGAAGACCGCGATGAGGATGCAGACTTGTTTGCCCAAGCGAAGGGCAACGTTCCTGCAATCCCGCCAAGCGTGACGCTACATGACTACCAGACAAAGGCAATAGACGATTGGGAGAAAAAAGGCTGGCGCGGCATATTCGACATGGCAACGGGGACGGGAAAGACTTTCACGGGCTTAGGGGCTGTTGCCCGCCTTTACAAAGCGGCAAACGGCAAGCTCGCCGTCATCATAGTCTGCCCGTACCAGCACCTTGTGGAGCAATGGGTTGAGGATATCGAGTTTTTCGGAATCAAGCCAATCGTTGGATACAGCGCGTCATCCCAAAGAGACTGGCTCAAACGCCTTGAAACGGCCATACTGAACCATAAACTGAAAGTCAATGGGCAGGAATTTTTCTGCCTTGTATGCACGAACGCGACTTTCGCCACGGCCAAGACGCAAGCCCAATTGAAGAAACTTAGGGGAAACGCCTTGCTTGTCGTTGACGAAGCGCACAATTTCGGCGCGGAACGGTTGAGCGGTCTTCTCGACGAAAAATACAATTACAGGCTCGCTTTGTCAGCCACCATCGACCGCCACAACGATGAGGAAGGCACATCGAAGCTCTATGGCTATTTTGGCGAGAAGTGCATCGAGTACACGTTGGACAAAGCTATTAACAAAGGCTATCTGACCCGATACAAGTACTATCCTATCATCACCACACTCTCCGATGATGAGATGGAAATATATTCAATGCTGACATACGAGATGAGCAAGTGCCTGATAAAGGGAAAGGGCGGGAAATTCCGACTGAGCGAAAAAGGCAAGCTGCTCGCCTTGAAGCGGGCAAGGCTTGTCGCGGGCACCACAGACAAGCTGAACAAGCTGTCAGAGACCATTGCACCGTACACCGATGACAAGCATATTCTGGTGTATTGCGGCGCAACGACCATCCTGCGCGACGACCAAGAATATTCCGATACGTCTGAGGACGACATAAGGCAGATCGACGCTGTTACGGATTTACTTGGGAACCAGCTTGGCATGAGCGTCTCGCAGTTCACGTCAAGGGAGGACATCACAGAACGCGAGCGCCTGAAAAAAGAGTTTGCCGCTGGGGACAATCTCCAAGCGTTGATAGCCATCAAGTGCTTGGACGAGGGAGTGAACATCCCCGCCATCAAGACGGCCATTATCTTGGCGAGTACCACCAATCCGAAGGAGTATATTCAGCGGCGGGGGCGCGTCCTTCGCCTGTCGAAAGGGAAAGACTTTGCCGTGATATATGACTTCCTTGCCCTGCCAAGGACGCTTGGCGAAGTGCGTCACCTAACCGAGGAACAAGTGAAAAGAGAGCTGACCCTTGTCCGAAACGAGTTGAAAAGAGCCGGGGAGTTTGCCCGAATCGCCATGAACATGGCAGAAGCTGAGCGGATAATCGAATCTGTAAAAAACGCGTACTCAATAGACGATTTCGCAATCAACAGGGAGGAGGATATTTATGGCTGATCCAAACACAACTACTGTCAATGGCATTAAAATTGACGAAGTGAAAGCTAAAAAGCTGCTCACTTGGCTCATTCACGCTGAGACAAAAAATGTCAAAACAAGGGAGAAAAACGACCAAGAAATGGTGGCCGCTATTCAAAAGAAGATTGAGGAGGTTGTAAAATGCTATTGACTTCCCTCAAACTCAAAGACTTCCGGCAGTTCAAAGGCACTCAGACGATTGAATTTGCAACGGGTAGCGACAAGAATGTTACCATCATTTTAGGCGAAAACGGTTCAGGCAAGACTTCGCTCGCTCAAGCCTTTACATGGTGTCTGTATGGCAAGACCGACTTTGAAGACCCCCTCCTCCTTTGCAAAGCCACGGCGCAGGCTATGCTTCCGGGCGAAGAAGAGACGGTAGAAGCAGAGCTAAAACTCACCCACAGCGGCAGTGACTACACAATCACGAGCAAACAGCGGTATAAGAAGAATAACGCAGGGGGTGTTCAGATAGTCTGGCAGAGACAGTTCGCCATCGCTTTCAAAGGCAAAGACGGGCAGCAGGAATTTGTGCCGGATTTGCGGACTGATTTACGCATGAAGGAAATCCTGCCGAGTGAGCTTTCGAAATATTTCTTCTTTGATGGCGAACGCATTGGGAATATGGGCAAAGAGCTTCGACGAGGGAAAGGCAGTGAGTTCAAGGACGCTGTGCGGAGCCTTCTTGGGCTGTCTGCGTTCAGGGCAGCGCGTTCCCACCTGAAAGGGCAGGGCAATTCCAAGTCGGTCATCCGCAGCTACGACGAGAAATACGATTCTACAAACGATACGCGCATCGCCGACTACACGCAGAGCATAGCACAATTCAATGACGAAATCGAGAAAATCGATGCACGGCTATTCGAAATTGAGCGCGAGGAAGAATGGGTTGCCGAAAAAATCCAGACTTTGAGCGACAGCATAAAAGAAAACGAGGCGAGCCGCGATTTGGCAAGCCGCAAAACCAAGCTGATTGAGCAGAGGCAGACGCTGAACAATCTCCGAAAAACCCAGACTGCTGACCTATTGAAAACTTTCAACAAGAATGCGCCCGCCTATTTTGCGAAAAAGATGATGGGCGACAGCTTAGGCTTGCTTGCCCATACGCAGAACCTCGACAAAGGTTTCCCCGATATCCAGGCCAGGACAATCGACTATATCATCAAGAACGGGAAGTGCATTTGCGGCTCCGAAGTATGTATCGGCAATGATGCATACATCACGCTCAACAAGCTAAGGGACTATACCCGCCGAAATCCCTTGGGCAGCTCATTGAGATGTTCCGTTTGAGCTGCGAGAACAGTGTGAAAGGAACTGAGGCGTTCTTTGGAGAATTCTGCGACAAATACAGGGGGATACTCTCTTTCGATGAGGAATATGCCAAGAACGAAAGCGAGATAGATGACATCACGGAAAAACTGACTGGGATGAAAGAAGTCGGGCAGCTACAAGCCGAATTGACAAAGTACGAGCGGCAGAAGCGGGAACTCCGTGATGAGCGTTCGCAACTCGATGTTTCAAAAGGCGGTAAGGAAACAAACCGCGACCGCGTGGAAACCGAGCGGCACAAACTAACCTTGAAAGACAAGAACAACCAGAACATTGAGATGTTCAAAGCATACGCCCAATACCTATGGGGTATTATTGATACCGAATACAATCAGGAGGAACAGCGCGTCCGCGGCGAGCTAAGCACGGCGGTTGGCGAAATATTTCGCAAAATCTATAACAGAGGCCTTTCGCTAAGCCTTGACGAACAATACAACGTCAAAGTGGATGTTAGCGACTTCAAGGGCTACACGGAGGACATAGAAACATCTACGGCGCAGAGCATTTCCATCATATTCGCCTTCATCGCTGGCGTTATCAAAATGGCCCGGAAAAGCCAGCAGTCGGAAAACGCTATGCTCGTCTCCGAACCGTACCCGCTTGTGATGGACGCACCGCTGTCAACATTTGACAAAACCTGCATCCAGATCGTGTGCAACGTCCTACCCAATGTCGCCGAACAAGTCATCATCTTCATCAAGGACACCGACGGCGAGCTTGCGGAAAAATATCTGAGCGATCGAATAGGAAGCCGTGCCGAATTCAACAAGCGCAACGAATTTGAAACCTATATTAAGGAAAGGGGCTGAAAAATATGTTCGATAGAGATTACTCTTTTCGCGGAACACACGCAGATAAAGTCATAGGGCTGACAGCACCTTTCGATGACAAGGGTAACAAGCTATTCAGCCGCAACCTTGACGTATACCTGCTCGCGCCCATCGTTGGCTTCCTGTATGGGAGGAAGTCCGATCTTGACGCAACGGGGAAAACAACGAATATTTTCTTGGAAGCGATGTCCAAAGAGACGACAATTCTTTGGTTCAACTACCGCCTTATCATGCTGCTTGACAGTGGCAATGAGCGGAATTTCGAGCAGCGCATCGAAAAGGCTTTTAGGCAATACGGGCAGGAACAGGCGAAACCTGACGAAGAAGTGTACGAATCATATGTCCGCGGAGGCGTTGACCTGCTTCACGAAAAGCTCATGGCTACTGCGAGCGCACCAAATGACTACCTGAAAAACCTCTACGAATTTATGGAGGAAATTGAAGAAAGATACGGACAGAACTCAGATGAAATTCTGAATCTCGTTCAGCTTGCGAGGAATTGATGGATGGAAAGTTCGGGCAACCATCAGGTGGTAATAGACGAACTATATGCCGTATACCAGTCAAAGGGCTTCATCCAAGAGGAGGAAGCATTGACTTTGATGAGTGCTTACAATCTTTCATTGCAGGAAATTGAGCGAATCACCAGAACGCTCCTTGGCATGGGGGTTTTGTTCGGCGGATACTCCAATGCGGACGATGACGATGAGTACGACAGGGGCCAGACTGATTTCAACAAGCTCTATGAAGACGCAATCGCAGCCGAGCCGATATTAGAGCAACTGGTTAGTGACATCAGGGAAATCCAGCCTCCCCAACACCGTGAATGGATGACGTTGATTCCGCAGTATCAAGTGGGAAACAAGTACGCCGCGAATCGGTTGTTTGAGATGTACCTTCGCTCCGTCCTGAAAATCGCCTATCAATTTTCCCAAAAATACAACGCCCCTTTGATGGACACATTCGAGGACGGCATGGAGGGGTTACTTAAATCATTCCGTAGATACGATTTATCGAAGCATGGGGTGTTCCCCACTTACTATCCAATGTGGGTAATGCAGTACATCACTAGAAATGTGGCCTTCTCGCCGAATCCGCTACTCTATTTTCCCCTACACGTCAGGACAAAGCTCTACAAGATATTTGACAACGTAGAAGCGGCAGAGTGGGATTTGTCATCGCAAGCCCTGATAAAGAGCGTGATTGACGAACTGGAATGCTCGGCAGAAGAAGCAGAGCTGCTTCTTGGGTTCTTTGTGGCGATACCCAGCCTTGACGAGCTGCTTGAAAACAACAGTGATGAGTTTTTCAGCGACCAAGGCGCATTTGCGGAGGAGCTTGCCAGAAAAACGGAACATAGCGATTTGCGAAGGATCATCGATGCACTGCTAAAAGAGATAAAGCCACGAGAATCTCAAATTCTCGTTTTGCGCTTCGGCTTGACCGATGGGAAAGAAAGAACTCTTGAAGAAATCGGCGATATGTTTTCCTTGACACGCGGACGCATCCAGCAGATTGAAGCGAAGATCATCAGGAAGCTGCAGCATTCCACACGCGCAAAGAGAATTCGGGATTACTACTAATGAGTGGACTACGGAGGAAGAATTTATGAACAACATCATCAGCGTGAGCGAGGGGAAAATCGCCCTGTATGCCATCGGCGATACGAACGTATATGTCGATGTCGTCTTTAAGGACGAAACGTTCTGGATGACGCAAAAGGCCATTGCCGAGCTTTTCGATGTGAGCGTTCAGAATATCGGCCAACATATCAAGAAGGTTTTGGAAGATGAGGAATTGGCAGCCGATGCAACTATAAAGAATTTCTTTATAGTTCAAAAGGAGGGCAACCGCGAGGTCGGTCGCTCGCCGGAGTTTTACAGCCTCGATATGATTATTGCGGTCGGTTACCGCGTCAATTCAAAAAAGGCGACGCGGTTCCGGCAATGGGCGACAACGACATTGAAAGAGTACATCCAAAAAGGCTATCTTCTCAATACGGACTTATTGAAAAACGGGCGGCAATTTGGGCGCGACTACTTCGATGAGTTGCTCGAAAAGATACGCGAAATCCGCGCCAGCGAACGTAGAGCCTACCAGAAGATTGCCGACATATTCGAGCAATGCAGCTACGACTACGACAAGAACAGCGAGACAACGAGGGCTTTCTACGCTTTCGTGCAGAACAAACTCCACTTCGCCGTTACGGGCAAGACGGCGGCGGAGCTTATCGCCGAGCGCGTCAGCATTAACCACCCCACGATGGGCTTGACCACTTGGAAGGACGCGCCGCAGGGCAAGATTCTCAAACGGGACATCGGCGTTGCCAAGAACTACCTCAACGAAAAGGAGATGTCGCGTCTCAATCGCCTTGTGGGTATGTTCATCGACTACGCCGAACTGATGGCCGACGACGGCGTGGCCATGAGTATGCAGGACTGGCTGAACGAGACAGACAATTTTCTCACCAACAACCGCCGCCTTGTGCTTGACGACAAAGGTCGCATATCGCACGGTGACGCGCTGAAAAAGGCAACGGAGGTCTATGAGCTATTCCGCATTCAACAGGATAGGGACTATATTTCGAATTTCGATGTTGCGATGGTTAATTATCTGAAAGGCTCTGGCAAAGATAACAAAGACGAGGATTAGCATATACAGCGAAAAGCAGGGCCATGTAACGAATTTTGTGTAAATAGGGTTTTCACAAGGACACCCTGTCCCCATAGATTACAGCAAATTGGTTGAGCGCGGAGCCCACGTTCCTGAACGGCATGATCCACTTCTTCGATATGTTGCAGAGGGTCATATAGCTGTTCAACTTTTCGTAGTCCAAGAGGTCTAATGTTGTCACAAGGAGGCGGTTATAGCAATTCCACTTTTTGTTGTCACATCTCATGGGGGCTTTAGTCTGCGCTTCCCATTCCGCTCCCGCCAAACTGCAACCCTGGGAGACGCCGATGACTTTTCTGATTCTGCACCGGTGTGCCTTCCAGCTACAGGGAGGCATGGCGGGTCGCTCCATTCGCAGCGCAGCCTAAGCACTCCTGCCCACCTTGGATTGTCTGTCTTGCTGTTTGTGGAAGATCACCTGCAACAAAATGGACAACTTCAAGTTGAAGGGCTATAAAGATGGCCCAGCCAACATCAGACGAGAAGAGGGCAGACATCATCAGGCACATGAAAGCGGGCAAGGCCAAGGCGGAACATAGCGGGGTGGCTGTTCATATGCGTCCGCACAGTGACCCGGGTGTGGAACAGATACGAGCAGACGGGTGGCCGCGCCACGGATCCGCCGAACAGCGGCAGGAAGCCGCTGGTGAGCAGGGAGGCCATGGACGAGGTCGTGTCGAAGATCAAGGAAGCGCCGAACACGACCCTGCTCGAACTCATAGACGAGTTCAGCCTGCCCATATCCCAAGCGGCCCTTTCCAAGCGGCTCGTCGGGCTCGGCATGAGGTATAAAAAAACGCTCCATCCAAACCGCCGGAAGCGCACGGACGTAGCAGAGGCGATGGAGGCGTGGCGGTCAAGCCAAAGCGCGGTGGACGCGGCAAGCACATACTGGCTCGATGAGACCGGCGTGAACTGCGGCATGACGCGCCTGTATGGGAGGGCCTTGGCGGGCGAGAGGGTATATGAATATGTTCCAGACGTCAGGTTTGAAAGGACATCGCTGATGGGGGTCCTAGGGCTTGGCGGGGTGGTCGCCCCGCTGGCATACAAAGGCGCGCTGGACGGCGGGTTCTTCGCGGGCTACGTCAGGGAGCGCCTCGCCCCCACGCTGAGGCCGGGGGACATGCTTGTCCTGGACAACCTGAGCGTCCACAAGTCCCCCGCCATGCAGGAGGCGGTCGAGGCCCGCGGCGCC
>Ga0268262_10003698_pt1 | contig 16358 bp, 14 predicted proteins | sample TergutNc150P3_FD_190354 | JGI IMG/M metagenome (GOLD analysis project Ga0268262, IMG submission 190354) | Nasutitermes corniger P3 segment gut microbial community from laboratory colony in Florida, USA - Nc150 P3 (SPAdes) (version 2) | ecosystem: Host-associated > Arthropoda: Insects >... | reverse complement strand
TCATCGCGGCGAGTCCGCTTCTTCTTGTTTTGGGTTTCCAAATCCGAAAAGGTAAGTATTTTTTCCATATCTACAAATATAATTTATTTCCAACAAAAAAACAATGGGTTAATCGGCATTTACTATAGTAAATGTTATTTTCTATATTATTATTATGGATATACCTTCTGTTTCTGCGCTTTCGGCAAGCTCGCTTAGAATGGATTTAAGCGCGCACGATGTTGCCAATGTAAATACTCCCAATTTTTCGCAAAGCCGCCCTATTCAGACTTCGCTAAAACCCGGAACGGAAATTTCGGCGATTCAAAAAATAGATTCTGCAATACCGGATTTTTCTGCAACAGACCTTGCAGAAGAGGCTGTTGAGCAAATTAAAAGCGAAAAGGATTTTAAAGCCAATGCCGCTGTTATCAAAACTCAAGATAAAATGTACAAAGAGGCTATAGATTTGGTTGTTTGAGCTAGCATTTCTTTAACTGTTAGCTTACTAACAGGATCTATAAAGTCCGGCGCAATATCGCATAAGGGGCGCAAAACAAATTCTCTCTCAGAAATGTAAGAATGCGGAAGGGTTAAAATTTCGCTTTGCAAAATTTCATTTCCACAGTAAAGCAAATCCAAATCTATTTCTCGCTCTTTCCATTTTTCTCGTTTTTGCCTACCGAGTTTTTGCTCAATATTTTTGCAAAGCTCTAAAAGTTCGTGAGGAGTTCTTTTTGAACTGAATCCAATAACTTGATTTAAAAAATTTGCCTGCTCTGTTTTGCCCCAAGGCTCGGTTTCATAAATTTGGCTCTCTTGCCAGTTTAGCTGCTCACTCTCTTTTAACAAAATTCTAGCCTCTGCAAGCCTCTTTTCGCGTGGCTCTATATTTGTGCCTAGAGAGATATAGATTTGCAGCATATTTCTCTTTCGTTTTCGCTGATTATTTTAAATTCAACGCTGTGCGTTATGTTCAGCGGAAAATTTCTTGGCCATTCTATTAAAGTTATTCCTTTTGAAAAATCGTCTATTTCGGTATCTTGCAAATCACTTGCGTTTTTTAAGCGGTATAAATCCAAGTGGTAAATTGGCGGCTTGTTTGGGTATTCATGAACTATGGCGTAACTTGGCGAATTCACCGCTCCTGCAAAGCCAAGCCCCTCGCAGATTCCTCGGCAGAATGCCGTTTTGCCAGCACCCAAATCTCCTTCCAAAGCGATTACATCGCCTGGCTTTAGGTTTTTTGCAAATGAAAAAGCCAATTTCACAGTTTCTTGTTCGGAGTTGGTTAAAACTTTGAGCATGGGTATTCCATCACCCCTCTTTCACCACCCACACCTTTCCCGCTTCCACGAAATCAACCTTAACCGCAGAACCAGCTACTATAAAATCGCTCCTGGATTGAGCATCAAACATTTTGTCTCCGAACTTCGCGTGGCCGCAAGGACGCAAGTCTGTTAAAGCTACGCCTTTATCGCCTTTCTTTATCTCCTCAACAAATTCCTCAACGGGGGAATGCGCCTTGGACAAATCGGTTTTGTTTATTGGAGTTAAAGAATCTGGGAGCATTGGGATTAAATATTTTGAAGCGACAATGGGCAAAGACAAGGCTAGCACCGCGCATAGCATTATATACATCAAGCCGTATTGCCAATTTGAGAGAGAACCTATCGTAGGTGCAAAATTTGGCAAACTTGAACCATCAAAAGACAAAGCTAGAGCCGCCACAAAACACATTATGCCAAGCGCACCGCAAATCATAAGGCCCGGCAAAATAAAAATTTCCAAAAGCATAAATACAACGCCTAGGCAAAGCAGAACAAGGGGGAGTTTATCGTGCAGGTTGCTCGCATATTGACCCAAAAATACGGTTGCCAAAAGCACAATGCCTATCACGCCAAAAATGCCAAAGCCCGGTGTTTTAAATTCCATATAAAGCGCGCCAAAGCCGAGTATCATTAAAATTCCGGATATCGCGCCTATGAATCTCGTGAGTTTTTCTGCCCAGGATATTTCGATAATCTCGGTTCTCGTTATGCCAACTTCTTTTTTAAAAGCCTCCACATTTTCCGGTGTTCCTTTTGAGAATTTCAAACGATGTGCTTCTTCATTTGTCATTGTCAAAAGCTCCCCTGCCCTCACCAGAGTTTTTTTGCTTGTCCATTTTTTTTGCTCATCTTCTGGCATATCGCTGTATTCGGCTACATTTATGTAAATGGTGGTGTCTTTGTTAGAGAGTTCCATAACACCTAGGTCGGGGCTAACAAAGGCTTCTGAGAGCAGGCGCGGGTACCCGTTTCTCTCTGCCAAATTGCGGAATTTTGCCCTTAGCGGGGATTGTATTTTTTCGCCCACAATTTGAGGCTGGCCATCGGAGCTTTGAACTATGGGGGCGCAATCGCCAATGGTTGTGTTTGGGAGCATATAGAGCTTGTCGCTGGAAAGGGCAATTAAAGCCCCTGCACTTATGGCTTTTTTTTGCACCAGAGCAATGGTTGGAATTTTCAGAGCCGTTATTGTATCCACAATATCAAAGGCGGCATCCAAGCGACCACCGAAGGTGTTTACTTCAAAAACTATTAAATCTGGCTTTCTCGCAACCGCTTCTGCTATGGCACGGCGCGCATAATCGTTCATGCCGGGGTCAACATCGCCTTCAAGGGTTATCCAAGCAGCGGTTTTGCCTTCGGTTTCTGTACCCGCAAAGGCAAATATGGTGCTGATCAATATGAAAATTAAAAAACGAAACATACTGCAATTTAGAAAATTTCTAATAATGCACTATTGAATGTATGGGGCAGTTTACTTTTATGTTTTTGCGACCTTGCAAAAAATCCAGCTCTATCAAAAACACCATTCCACTTACCACAGCTCCCTGCTTTTCCACCAAGCGCGAGGCAGCGGAAATTGTGCCTCCTGTCGCCAGAACATCGTCTAGCAGCAAAACTTTCTCACCCTTGTTAAGAGCATCTTTGTGCATTTCTATGGTTGCCGTGCCATATTCCAAAGAATATTCTTCAGAATCTGTTTGCCACGGTAGCTTGCCTTTTTTGCGAATGGGAGTAAATCCGCAACCCAGCTCAAGAGCTATGCAAGGTCCAAAAAAGAATCCCCTTGACTCTATAGCGGCAACGCTCTGAATACCGGTACCTTTAAACGGTTCTGCCATTTTTTGAACGACATACCTGAGAGCTTCTCCATTAGACATAAGCGGAGTAATATCTCTGAATATTACCATAGTCTGCGGAAAATCCGGAATATCACGAATAAAAGATTTAATATCCATATCTGGAAATATAGTAAAAAATGTTTTCTATATTACAATTATGCCCATTTGCAGCATATTAAAAAAGTCCGCGTTTTTTGCCCTTGTTTGGGTGGCGTGGGTTTTCGCGTATCAGAATGTGCTTGTGCTTAACTCCTATAACCAAGGATATGTAAAAACAAACGATATTACCAGGGCTATACAAGACGTTTTAAGAAAAAGCAATATGAATATTCACATAGAAGATATGGATATGCGCGAAGAACTAATTAAGTCCATGCTGCAAAAATACATAGATATAAACATGAAATTTGATGTGATTATCACAGTAGACGAAACCGCGTTCAATTATGTGAAAAACCACGAAAACATATTGTGGGAAAATGTCCCTATAGTAGCTTGCGGAATAAGCAAGCAACAAGCCGAGTCCGTATCGGACCCAGCGGCAACAGAATTTATTGAAGCTTCGGATTCTGAACTCACAGAGGTATCACTAGAGCAAATGGACTCTGTAGCAACAAAAAAATCCTTATGGTCTGGCATTTACGAATTTTACGATTTGCCTGCTCAAATAGATTTTATACAACGCATACAAAGCAATATTAAAAGAATTATATTCATAACCGATAACTCAGAAGCCAGCAAAGATGTTAGTGAGCAATTGAATTCCGCCGTATCTGTGCAAAAAAACATAAATCTAGAAGAATGGAAAAAGCCATCACTGGGAAGTCTCGCAGACTCTCTTAGTCATTTGAATCCAAGCCAAGACGCTGTTGTGCTGGTAGGTGTGGAGTTAAATGGCTCCACTAGAAATCCGCAAAAACTATGGCAAGATATGACCAAATTCGTGGACAGCAACAGCACAGCCCCCGTATATTCATTTTGGGATATTGGAATACAAAACGGAGTTATTGGCGGAAATATAATTCTTGCGCCTTTAGTAGGAAAAAACATAGGGTTAATTGCAGAGGCAATTTTGGTAGGCAACGATACTTACAATTCTGGATTTAGAAGAAGCTCAAATATGCCCGTGGTTGACGACCACGCAGCCGCAAGCAGAAAATTGAAACTCTATAATAATAGACTTCCTCCAGAAACCATCAGGCTTAACAAAGAGGAATCTTGGATAATCAGCAAGTACCAGCAGTATGTATATAATATGAGAAACGCAATTATTTCAGAACTTGTGATTATATTGCTACTCGGATTTTCTTTTTATACATATTCCAAATATTCAAACAGAAAACTGTTGCAAGAAAAAAATGCTGTTGAAAGGGCAAGCAAGGCAAAGAGTTTGTTCTTGGCAAATATGAGCCACGAAATAAGAAACCCTCTCAATTCAATGCTAGGATTTTCAGAATTGCTTTTGCATAAAAGCACAAATTTAACCGATGAGCAAAGGGAATGGTGCAACAACATAGAGATATCCTCTTATCATTTGCGCGACACATTCAACAACATACTTGACTTTTCAAAAATTGAAGCCGGAAATCTCAAAATAGAAGATGAATGGGTTGATATATTCTCGTTATGCGATGATTTGATAAGTGTTTGCAGCCATTACTTGATTTACAAGCAAATTAAATTTTATATTTTGCCATCTATTTATATGCCAAAATTCATAAAAATAGACCCAATAAGATTAAAACAGGTTTTGGTGAATTTGGTTAGCAATGCGCTAAAATTCACAACTAAAGGTTCGGTAAAATTATTGATTAACCCCGAGACAAAAGAAGATGAAAGTAAAATACTCTTTGAAATAATTGATACGGGCATTGGAATTCCAAAAGAAAAAATCAAGAAAATATTTGAACCATTTGAACAAATTGATTCCGGACACACCAGAAAATACGGAGGTTCCGGACTTGGTCTCACAATATCGCAAAACATTTTGCAAGCTATGAATTCCAACTTAGAAGTTCAAAGCGATAGAAACGGCAGCAGATTTTATTTTCATTTATCCACCAAAGCAAAAGAAAACGAATTCTATAAAAAATTCCTAAACGAAAAAAATCAGAAAGTTGTAATTTACAACCAAGAGAAAGTAGTGCTTTCGTTTATCAAAGAATGTGTACAAGCCGTTGAAGGAACCTCAGAAGAAACCACAGACATAAATGCCATTTTCAACCTCAGCAACCGCGATTTGCTAATAGCCGAAGCCGATGAGTTTTCAAATAATCATATAAAGAAAATATCCGAAATGTTCCCAAAAGTCATATTGATATTCCACGAAAAAAATGATAGAATAGCAGATATAAAATCTAATTATCCAAAATTTGAGTGCCTTTTAGCTCCTGTGAAAAGCAACGATGCCATAGCCGTTTTGCAAAGATTATACGCCAAGTAGGGGCAGCTCCACGTGGCTACCCCTACTTGGCGTTAAATATGTTTCAACGCTTCTGCAATTAGCTTGCTAGCGTCTGCTCCTCTTCCTAAAATTTCGGAGGCTTTTTCCACCGCTTTTTTTGCTCCTGGATCTTTCACCCCAAGGGTGTGCAGGGCGAGCACGGCTTCTTGCTCTGCAAAAGGCAAACTCGCAGACGAGCGTTCTCCGGCAGTAGCAGAAATTGAAAGTGCTTTGTCTTTTAGGGCAAGCACAAGCAGCTCAGAAGTTTTTTTGCCAATGCCTTTTATTTTGGAAAGACCTGCGCTATCATTCATCACAATCAAAGAGAGCAAATCTCCTGGCGAAATGGAACTCAAAATTCTCTGCGCCATTTTTGGTCCAATGCCATTGACCTCTATCATATTCAAGAACAATTCTTTTTCTCGGTTTTCCAAAAATCCGTAAAGAGTAAGAGAATCTTCACGCACAACAAGGTGAGTTAAAAACGCCACTTCAGAACCTTCACTAGGTAGCATTTCGCCTGTGCGAGCGCTTACATTAACGCCATATCCCACTCCACCACATTCAACAACTGCAAGCAAGGGAGCCTTATGTACAAGCAACCCGCGAATTCTCTCTATCATTTCCATTCCCATTCGGTGCCATTTTTGCCATCTTTAATCACAACTCCAATGGATAACAATTCATCGCGAAGCCTGTCGCTCTCTGCCCAATTTTTTGCAATGCGCGCCACGTTCCGTTTTTCAATAAGCTCTTTTGCCATTGCCTCTTCTTTTGCAGAACGCTTTACTTTTTCTGGCTTGTTGAGCAAACGAAGCCCAAGAACGCCGTCAAACTCTTTTATCAGAGCGGCTTTTTCACAATCCTCTATAGAGGAATCTGCAAGCATCAAATTCAATACGCCAATAGCCGCAGAAGAATTCAAATCATCTGCTATGGCATTTTTGAAAGCAGAGCTCCATTCTCTCGCTTCCACGCTTTTGACATTGCCTTCAATGCCGATGAAAGGGTCTGTTTTTCTTCTCAGCGCACCCAGAGAGTCCACCGCGTTTCCCATCGCTTCCCAGCTAAAATTCAAATAATTTCTATAATGGCTTGTCAAAGCAAAAAGCCTATAAGCCATAGGGTCAAACCCTTTTCTGACCAAAGCATCCAAGGTTAAAAATTCTCCGGTGCTTTTGCTCATTTTGTCGGTATTGTTTTCTCTGAGAAATTCTCCGTGCATCCAAAATCTTGAAAACAACTTTCCTGTGGCACATTCGCTTTGAGCTATTTCATTTGTGTGGTGAACGCGTATATGGTCTGTGCCGCCGCAGTGAATATCCAAAGTTTCGCCAAGAAGTGCCATAGACATAGCGGAACATTCTATGTGCCAGCCCGGGAAACCAACTCCCCAAGGGCTATCCCATTCCATTGCTCTTTTTTTGTCTTTGGGGCTGAACTTCCACAGGGCAAAGTCGGTTACAAATTTCTTTTCGCCAATATCTATGCGCGCTCCGCTCTTGAGCCCAACAATATCAAGACGGGCAAATTCCGTATATTTTGGGAACTTCATGGAATCAAAATAAATCCCATCGCTTGTTTTGTAGGTATAGCCTTTTTTTTCCAAATCTTCTATCAATTTAATCTGTTCTTTTATGTAATCTGTTGCCTTGCACCAAACAGTGGGCGGCAATATGTTTAAAAGTTCCAAATCCTCTTTGAATTTTTGCGTGTAAAATTCCGCTACTTCCCAAACACTTTGCCCTGTGCGCGCAGCACCTTTTTCCATTTTGTCTTCGCCTTCGTCTTCATCGCTTGTTAAATGACCAACATCGGTTATATTAACAACGTGGCGAACCTTAAAGCCAAAATATTCAAGGCTTCTGCGGAGCAAATCCTCAAAAAGGTAGGTACGCAGGTTGCCTATGTGAGCGTAATGATAAACAGTTGGCCCGCAAGCATAAAGGCGAACTTCGGGAACTCCTTCGGGAAGCGTAAAGTTTTCTTTAGCGCGGCTTGCAGTGTTATATAGGGATAAAGTTTTTTTTGTCATAATGAAAAACCAGGTTTATTTCCGTCTGAAAGAAAATCCTCAAGAAAACTCGGTTCAACAGGAGCTTCTCTAGTGGGCGTGCTTGCAACCGATGCGTGCCCAGCCACTGGCAGCGGCATTGTTTGCGCGGGTTGTGGAATTGGTTGCGGAACAGGTTTAAACATATTTTGAATGTGTTGTTGCACAGCCGAACTGGTTGGTTGAACCTTAACTGGCGGCGGCGCAATAGGCACTATCTTTGGTTGTGGAGCTTGCGGAGCTTCTTGTGGAACGTCCACAAAACCGCCAGCCATAACTATTACCTTTGTTTTGCCTTTGTAGTCATCCCCAGAGTCATTGCCTATTTTTAGGAATTTAACCGTGCCTTCGGGTGGATTATTCAACACGCAGCTATAATACGCAATGGTAGGCCCTTCTTTTTTTGTCCAACCAAAAAGTTTTTGAACTTCGCTAACAACTTCAAAATGCTTTTTTTGAGAATAACCTGGTTCGTAAAAATGATAAACCAAAAGCCGTGAGGCAACTTTGCCATTATGATTCAAGAGCAATTTATCGTTTATGGCACTTGCGAGTTTCTTTTTAATGTCGTCAATATTTTCAGACCCTGCTTCCACAGTGGTTATTATGGCTTCTCCGCAATTTTTAAGAGTGGAGCAAACATCGGCAAAATCTATGTTTCTTTTGGTGTATTTTGTCACAGTTTCCATTATGGATTGCAACACAGTATGAAAACGCAAATCCACAAGCTCGTAAGCCAAATCGGCAGGGGCATCTTCATTGTCCAAAACCTCTTCTATGCGAGCCTGATCTATAACAATTAGAGCATCCACGTGTTTCCTCAGCTCCTCTATGCCTTGCTCTGCTATTTCAAACCTATCTGATTCAACTAAATTTGGCATTGTGGTAACGCCTATGGTTAGCGCATTCCTTTTGTTTTTTTGGGCTTCTCTTGCAGCTTTGGCAACATAAGGCGCAGCTCCCGTGCCTGTGCCACCGCCCATGCCGGTTACAACGAGTGCCAAGTCCGCATTTTTGAAAATCCCCACAAATTCGTCAAAATGTTTCTCGCCCTGAGCCTTAGCTATCAATATATCGCCTCCGGCACCTAAATAGTGAGAGTCGTCTCCCAAGCCAATATTATGCTGAAAACCATTCTTTTCAAGCTCTCTGATAGAGCCGCCATCGGAATTTATACCCACAAAATCAACCAAATCATTCTTTGAAATCTGCGACTTGAGGCTCATAAGGATATTCACCCCGCAGGTGCCAACCCCCGCAAAGCAAACACGAATTGGCTTGCCATAAGTATCTCCGGCACTTTCTATTAAAGGCTCCCGTTTTGCCTCCTCATCTGCCTCAACTTGAATCAAAGGTTCTGGAAAAAGTTCGCTTTCCGGCCCAACATAGCGCTTATAGGCTTGCAAAATTTTCTTCTGTTTCTCCGGTATATCGGGCATCAAAACCTCCGTGTACCTTGAATATAGAAAAAATTTTCGTGCCTGTCTAAAAGCTTTGCCAATAAAACAGGCATTAAACCCTGCCCACGAAGTGAAGCTGGCAGGGTGAGTAAAAATTTACGAAGCTTTTGAAAAATACTTGAAAAAGTCGAATTTTGAGGTTTTTTTCTTGATTTCGGTGCCAGTTTTACGTTCCTCAGGAGCAATCAAGCTCTGCAAAGCCCCAACCGCAGACGAAGACAGGTCATCCCTTGTTTCGCCATCCCATTTCACAACCGCCTTTTTTGCCGGAATCTCAAAAATTTCGCTGGCCAGTTTTTCTACACCCTTTAAAGGCAATGAGCACTCCAAAATAATGGAATCCGGTTTGCAAAAATTATCCTTGTACATTGTTTGCTTTATTTCCATAAACAAATCGCGCATAACCTCGCGGGTAAAGTAGCATAAAATATAGTTGCTGATTGTAAGCCGCGTTTTTGTTCTATTTTTCCCCGGCAACCCCAACCTGCTATACTTAAAGTTTTCATCGCTTTCGTTATCAAAAATGCAAGAGGCTCCTTCCAGCAAATCAAGGCAATCGTCCGAAGACAAAAGTTCTTTGGAATCATCGGAAATTTCCGCTTTTTTCACCTTAGCGTAAAATTTTTGCATATAGTCGCTTTTTTGCCTTAACTCAAAATCTTCCTCGGTCAACTTGGGATTTTTATGATAGCAAAGGCATAAACGCCAGAACATCTCCTTTAATTCCCTTAAACCTATTTCTTTTTTGTTCAAATATTTAAGTTCAGATTTTTCCCACACGGAAAACTCAGAGAATGTATCTGTAACGTGAATCAATGCGGTTTTGCCTTCTTTTTCTTTTTTATTTGAAAGAGCCAAAAACTCCTTTTCGCAAGATAGAGATACCCTTATTTTTTCGTCTTCTTCCTTCATAATCTCCAAAAGCCTTGAAAGCATAGGATGTTTAGTTACAAAAAAAACATCAAAACCAAGACTTTTTGTCTGTTTGCCAATAGGATTCAAAACCTTTACAGTATCCTCTTTCTCATCGAAAATGGTATAATAAGGACTTGTGAAAAACCTTATTTTTTCACCCGGAAAAGGTGTTTGAAACATTTTTTCTGAACGCTTGTTTTCTTCTATTTCCTTCATCTCCTCTTCTGTAATGGTTTTTGGTTTGGCAGACTTTAAGCTGAACGGAGAAAATAGCACCTCAAAATAATTTGCAGAAATTGTAACTTCCATAAGAGAGTCAAAATCGCAACCGTTCACGCACTGCCAGGAGATTATGTTCTTCTCTATGCAGCTCGCTATAGCTTTTATGCGATTTTCATCAATTCTATTCTGCGCAACTCCGGGGAAGTCTTCAAATTCGTCTGCGCGAAGGCTGACTGTTCCCGCAGTCCACTCGCTTTCCAAACCTTCTCGAGATTGGATATCGTTAGCTATGGCAAAATTCATGCTAACGCCGTTGTAGCCAAAATCCAAATTGAGTTTTGCTTTTTTAGCGCCCATATTATAGCCCTCCATCCTTTTCTCTTGTAAATGCCAAGTTCTTAAAACGCAAATCCAAAACGGCTATGGAATTTATATCCAAATTCCGCATATTTCTGGTCAACTGCCTGTAATATCTAAAAGCCGTTTTCCAATAATCATCTTCCAATGAAAATACCGTTTTAAAATCAACATCGTTGAAAAACACAGTTATCTGCCTTTCGGCTATCCTTGGAATAAGCTGCGAAACTCTGGAATAAAGCATAGCATCGTTTTTCTTTATATCCATCAAAAAATTTGTGGCCAAAGAAATATCATCTGGATTATTTGCATCAACAACTGGCAAATCTGCTGCATTTGTGCTATACGGATAAATTTTGCCCTTGTCTGAATATATTATAGGCACAGTATCTGAGCGTTGCGACATAAGAGTAAAGAGTGGGCTGGATTCCTTGAACGCAACCTCAAGTTCATACGGAATGAACTTCACTGCAAAGCTCACCTCTCCGAAAATCATGCTATCTGCTTCCAAGCGAGAGCGAATTTCCGCAGTGTCTTTTATGTAAATTTTTTCTTCATATCCATAACCTATTATTTTTCTAAAAGTATATTCCGAAATCCTGTCAAGTTTTTGAGGCTTCACATCGCTAAAAGCCATAAAATCCAAATCTATGCTTGGAAGAACAAAAGTAAAAACCGTACCAAAAAGCAAAATCAAAAATAACAAACCAGCAATACGTTTATTATAACGCCGCAAAAAGTTTCTAATTGTTGACTTTCTGTTTAGAATCATAGTGTTCATAGCTCTTTGTCTTTCTTTTTTGTGATAGTTAAGCATTATGCAATCTCCAAAATTTTCTCGCAAAGCGAAGTTATATTTCCTGCACCCATTGTTACAATCAAATCTCCTTCTTTTATTTCACCCGCAAAAAACTTTAAGGCGTTTTCTTTTTCGCCTATAAAATGCGCATTTTTATGCCCCCTTGCCTCAGCAAAACCGAGAATAAGTTTGCTGGTAATTCCCTCTATCGGTTCTTCCCTAGCTCCGTAAATATCGCAGAGCAAAAGAATATCGCTGTCTCCAAAAACTGTTCCAAATCCCTCTGCATGGTTTTTTGTGCGAGAATACAGATGAGGCTGAAACACAACTATAATGCGCCTGTTCGGGAAAGATTCCCTGAATGCGGCAAGGCTTGCCGCAACTTCCGTTGGATGGTGGGCGTAATCATCGAACAGCAGCGCACCGCGAACTTTGCCCTTAAACTCCATTCTCCTTTTAACGCCAGCAAAAGCAGCGAGCGCTTTTTTTGAAACCTCCACAGAAATGGATTCTTCTGTTGAGAGAGCAAGGGCACCAACGGCATTTTGAACATTGTGCCTGCCCAAAAGTTTAATTGAAAACTCGCCGAGCAATTCGCCGTTTTTATAAACCGAGAATGCAGAGCCATTTTCACTGTAGTGGCAATTCTTTATGTTATAGGTTGCCTGCGGGCTAAAGCCATAAGTTATAACTGGTTTGGCAAGCCTTGATAAAACGCTCCGACAACCATTGTCGTCTAAGCACAAAATAACCTGCCCGTAAAAAGGCACTTTATTTGCAAATTGCACAAAGGCATTTTTTATATCGTCTAAATCTTTATAGGTATCTAAATGATCTGCATCTATGTTGGTTATTATCGCAGAGCTTGGCATCATCTGCAAAAAGCTGTGGTCAAATTCATCGGATTCAGCAACCAAATAAGAGCCTTTTCCAATGGTTGCTCCAGAACCTTTGCCCTGCACAATGCCACCAACTATGACAGTTGGGTCTTCGTCTGCCATTTCTAAAATTGAGCCTACCAAAGAGGTTGTGCTGGATTTTCCGTGAGTGCCAGCTATTGCCAAAGTGTATTTGAGGCGCATGAGCTCGCCTAGCATTTCTGCGCGTCTAATAAGAGGAATGCCCATTTTTTTGGCGTGTTGCATTTCTGGGTTCTCTGCGTGAACAGCAGAGGAATAAACAACAAGTTCTGCATTTGAAATGTTCTCTGCCTTGTGCCCTATAAATATTTCAATACCGAGATTTTTGAGATAATCGGTTTGACTGCTCTCTTGCATATCACTTCCGCTAACCTCAAAACCATTATGGTGCAAAATTTCTGCAATGCCGCTCATACCGGCTCCGCCTATTCCTATGAAATAGGTTTTGTGAATGCGATTGCTGGGTATAAGTCTTCCTAAATCGAGCATATATCCCTCGCAATATCTCCGGCAGCTCTGCGATTCAGCTCGCCTAACTCCCTTGCCTTTTTAGACATATTTTCCAGCATTTCTTTATTGTTCATCAGAGAATTTATTTTTTCCAAAAGATTATTGGGTTCGGAATCCAATTCCACAAAAGCAGCACCATCTTTTTCCACAGCTCTAGCATTGTGCTCCTGATGATTTGCGGTTGCATAAGGATATGGCAAAAGTATGGAGGCTTTTCCAAAAGCGAGAATTTCTGCAAGAGTTGATGCACCGGAGCGCGATATTATCAAATCTGCGTGTTGCATATAGGCGTAAATGTTATCTAAAAAAGCGGTTATGGAAATATTTTTTGAAGCATTGTATTTTTGCGAAAGAGCATTTGCGTGTTTTGCTCCTGCCTGCCAAACAACGGATAGATTTTCGTTTGCGGATATTTGCTGATAAATCTGCTCTATTTTATTATTTATCCCAAGCGCGCCTTGCGAACCACCCGTTATTAAAATTCGGAATTTTTTATTGTCTGCAAAAATTTCTGGAGCAGGCAAATTCTCTGGCATTTTGCGAACTGGATTTCCCTGCGTTCTAGATGCCACATAGACTTTCTTTGCAAATTTTGCGCATATTTTATTTGCAATTCCCATAACGGCATTCGGTTCTATGGCGTAAAATGGAATTCTTTTGACTATTGCCGCAAGCATAACCGGCAAGGCAACATAGCCGCCTGTTGCAACTATAAATGCAGGATTTTCTTTTTTGAGCAATTTTGCAGAATCAAGCACAGAAAGCGACAATTTAAGTGGCAGCAATAAATTTTGAATTATGCTGCCTCTTTTTAAAGGCACTGCCTTAATAGTTTTATAATTATATTTAGAGAGCAGTTTCTCTTCCATAGCTGGTGCTGCCCTGCCCGCAAAAATCACGTTGAACGAGTTGTTATCGCTCAAAAAATTTTCGGCAACAGCAAGAGCTGGGAACACATGCCCACCGGTGCCACCACATGCAAAGAGAATTGTTTTCATGCCGGTTCCCCCTTATTAAACGATGATATTTGAACCAGCATACCCATAAGAAAAAAATTCATAGTTAAATTTGCACCACCAGAACTCACAAAAGAAAGTGGTTGCCCAGTGTTTGGAAGCAGTCGTAAATTAACACCTATATGAAAAAGTATATTCAATGCAAAAATTATAGCTATGCCCCAAGCTATATTCTGGGCAAGCATAGCATCTCTGTTATTTATCTTGAGCCTCGCCGCAATCCAAAAACAGGAGAATAAAAATCCAAACATGGCAATTGTAATCGGGAGCAAAAGCCACATTCCAAGTTCTTCGCCCAAAATGCTATAGGCAAAATCATTGCGCGCTCCAAACAAACGGAGTTTTATAGTACCCTTGTCCAAACCCTTTCCTATTATTCCACCATCTGCCATTGCTTGCAGAGCTTCATTTTGCTGTTCATTGCCTATTCCGCCTTCGTGAAAATAATGCCACACCCTGTTGATGCCGTGTTTTTTCACAAGAGGATTGTCTTCGTCAAGCTCAGATATAAAAGAAACTGCCAAAACCGGAAGAGCCACGAGCGCAAGCAAGGGTAAACGCAATTTTAAATCCATTTCCTGAATCAAAATCATAAAAAACAAAATCAAAACAAAAATCATAACCATAGAATAATTAGGCATGCAAAAAGCTAGCACTCCAACTGGCAAAATTGCAAGCAAGGGTAAAATAAAAAATTTCCCGCCGAATTTTATTTGTCCTCGCCCTCGTGCTTTCATATCGGTGAGCAAATTCGCAACAAAAATCATAAAAAATACCTTCACTATCTCTCCAACCTGAAAAGTGACGCCAGCTATTGTCAATTGCCTCTTTAGCATAACTATTTCATTTTTATAGCCACCAAAGGCTTTAAGCTCAGCCTCTGTATAATACCCTCTATGATTAGAATCAGAAACATAAACCCTGTCCCAACCCACATCCACCCATATAGCAGAAATTTGCAATAGCACGGCGAGGGCAAAAAGCACAAAGGCAAAGCTAAAACCATCTTTATTCCATAAAAGGCTCTTGCCCACAGAAAAACGCCAAATATAGCGTCTCCACAGAGAAACCGATACAAAAAATCCAATAACAAAAAACGTCAGCGGAACAAGAGTGTTTTTAATAGCTATGTTTTCATAAGGAATGGACGCTCCATTAAGGGTACTTATCTCTATGTAAATTCCAATTATAGAAAACAAAATAGGAAGCAATAGCAACTGCCATTTGCCATATTTTATTCTTTCCAATAAATTGTGAAAATAATCGTAGAGAAAATTCATCTAGGCGAGCTCCATCAGTTTTTTGGAAATTTCTTCCAGTTTCATTGAACGAGATCCTTTTACCAAAACCATATCTTTTTCACTCACCAATAATTTCAAGGCATCCATAGCCTTTTCCTTATCTTCAAAATATTTTATTCTAGAAGATTTTAACCCTGCCTTTTCTGCACCCTTGCAATATTCCACCGCATCGCTGCCTATTGCCACCAAATAATCAACGGATAATTCCGGTAGCAAAGAACCTATCTCTCTGTGATATTTTTTGCTCTCTTCACCAAGCTCTTTCATATCGCCCAAAACCACTATTCTGCGGCCTTTGCAGGGCATATTGGAAAGTGTTTGCAAAGACATTTTCATTGAATGTGGATTTGCGTTGTAGCAATCAGATATTATTGTAAACCCATTTTCTTCAAAAATCTGCATTCTCATATTGCAGGACTGAACTTCTAAAAGAGCTTCGGCAATTGCACTTTTTGGAATTTTAAACAACTCGCCAACGGCAATAGCTGCAAGAGCATTGTACACACTGTGCATACCCGGAACAGAGAGTTTGAACCAAGTGCGCGAGATGCGGAATTTAGCGCAGCCGTTTTCCCACAGAATTTCATCTGGCTTAACCACTCCCCTTTTCACTCCATAAGTTATCACATTGTATTTCACGGTGCTGCGAATTTTGGAAAGCAAATTGTCATCTGCGTTTATAACTAAATATCCTTTCTTTTTGGCAAAACCTTCTACTATGGATTTTTTTTCTTTGAACACGCCTTCCAAACTACCCAAACCCTCTAAATGAGCCGGAGCGATATTTGTGATAACAGCAATATCTGGAATTGCCGCTTGAGTGAGCTGGAGAATTTCACCAGGCAAGCTGGTTCCCATTTCTATAACGGCTGCTTGGTGCTCGCTTTTTAAACCCAAAAGCGTCATTGGAACACCGAAGAGGTTGTTCAAGTTTCCCTTTGTGACAAGGGTATTGAAATTTTTGCCGATAACCGCGGCAAGCATCTCTTTTGTTGATGTTTTGCCCGCACTGCCTGTTATGCCAACAACCTTCAAATTCGGGAAGCTTTTTCTATAGCCTCTGGCAAATTTGAGCAATGCTCTAGTTGTGTCTTCTGTGGCCACCGCAAGCGGTATTTCTGCAATTTCAACTTCTGCTGCATTCACTACTGCCATAACTGCTCCTTTTTTAAATGCTTCTTCAATAAACCCGCCCTTATGCGGATTGAAAT
>Ga0268262_10003697_pt1 | contig 16367 bp, 8 predicted proteins | sample TergutNc150P3_FD_190354 | JGI IMG/M metagenome (GOLD analysis project Ga0268262, IMG submission 190354) | Nasutitermes corniger P3 segment gut microbial community from laboratory colony in Florida, USA - Nc150 P3 (SPAdes) (version 2) | ecosystem: Host-associated > Arthropoda: Insects > Digestive... | reverse complement strand
CGAAGAGACTTCCAGGGCGTCTTCAAAAAACATTTCATAGAAATCCCCGAGCCTGAAAAAAAGAACCTCTCCCTGATGCTCCCGCTTTATCCGCCGGTACTGTTCCATCAGTGGGGTTAACTCAGCCGAAGCCGACATTACGCCCTTAACGCCTTGCTTTGTCCATCAGGTTTTTAATGACCTTGTCGGTTAAATCGACAGTCGGGTTGTACCAGACTATTCCGTTGTTTTCTTTAAGGTTTAGCACCATGCTGTACCCTTCGCTTTCCGCGACATAGCGAATCTCATCGTATACCTGTTCCAGAAAAGCGCCGGACTGGGTCAGGCTTTTTTTCAGACTGTCCAATTCAACGGTTTTTGTTCTGTAGTATTCCCTTAATATGTCCGACCTTCTTGTAACTTCCGCTTCATACCTTAACGCCTGCTCCGTATACCCCTGTGCCTGCGCGTTTACCTGGTTTACTTTCAGAGTATTGATTTCCGCGGTCATTCTGTCGATTTCCGCCTGCACTTTAGCGCTCCGCTCTTCAAAATCCCTTACCGCCCTTGATTCCGACATAAATGCCGTATAAACCCTGGGAAGATCCACAACCGCGAAACGGGTCAGCTGCTGCGCCCCGACCGCGAGGTTTAGAAAAAAAACCGCAATAAAAACCAGAAAAAATTTTTTCATAAAATTATCCTCCAGCTAATATGTAGAAATCGCAAAAGAAACCACGAAATCCCATCCTGAGCCTCCGATACCGCCTGAAACCCAGTCTACGCTTCCGTCCCTGATTAAAAACCTTTTCGCGATGCTAAACCTGAGCGGAAATTGGGGGATGGAAAACCGGAATCCGCCGCCCAGACTAAAACGCATGAAAAAAGTATTCGTGTCAGTCAGACTTCCGTCATCATCAAAGAATTCGGTAAACAGGGCTTGCGGCGTTCTTTTTACCCCCGCGGCGTCGAAAAAGAAATCCCACGCAATGATGCCCGGCGCCAAAGGTATGCGTATTTCCGCCCAATTCTCCCATAAAGCGTAACCCTTGCGCCGGAACTCGGTTACCCAGCCGCGGCCTGTGAACATCCCGTCTATCGCGAGGGAATTCGCCTCTTCAATATAGGGCCTGTCAAATTGAAACTGGGGGAATATAAAAGACAAACCGGTATGCACGCCGAATACGGCTTTAAAGTTCCAGTTATCCGTTACAGGCAGGTTAAGCAAAGTATGAAACCATTCAAATTTTGTGTCGGTTCTAATGTAATGTTCTTTCTCAATGGGCAAAAGGCCGTAATACCCCAAGCGCTGAATGGCATAATATCCCGACGAGGGATCGTAAAAAATATCCCTGTTATCAAGAGAAAGGCTTCCCCACAAAGATAAAGAAGGCGACCAATTATTGTTTTCTTCCCTTAAAATAGGATCGAAGGGACGATAAAGGCTGGCGTCGTACTTGTTAAGCACCATTCCTATCCTGAATCCTCCGCCCAGGCCCAGATTTCCATAAGGTGTCAGCCAGCGGTAACCTGTACCGGTGCCTAAAGAAATTCTCCACTGATCGAAAGGCATCTGGTATTGAGCCGGCGGCATTTTAAACGCGTCTTCATAGTCCTGATATGAGGCAAACCCGTCCGGATAAGCGAAAGGCTCATCCCCGTAAAAATAAGGCGCAAAATTCTGCATCGCGCCTTTCCGCGCCATGTGCTGGAGCGTAAGATCAAAATTTCCGGAAAGCGGAAGCCCGAATATCCACCTTTGCGTGTACTGCAGCGATACGGACTGGACATCCGGTGAAACATTCAATTCCGTTCCGGCAACATTGCCTGACCCCATAAAATTCCTGTCGTTCCACCTTCCCGTCAGCGATACCGGAAAGACATCAGGATCCGAAGAGCCGGAAAAACTAAGACCGAATTGTATATCCGTGGTTAGCTGCTCTTCCACAGAAAATACAAGATCCATGAGCGCTTCGGCGCTGCCGGGAGGAGTATCAGGGGTAACGTTGGAAAAATACTGCAGATTGTACAGGTTTCTGAGTCCGTCCATAACTTTGGTTTTTGAAAATACATCGCCGCTTTCAAGAGGAATTTCCCTTAGTATAACCGAGTCCCTGGTTTTTACATTGCCTTTGATAATTATATTTTCTATATGGGCTCTGCCGCGCTCAACAATAATTATATTGTAAGAGAGCTTTCCGCTCTCCGCGTCGACAATTGGAACAGGTTCAATGCGGTTAAAAATATACCCGTTTTCGTAGTAAAGATCCGCGATCCTCATGAGGTCCGCCTGGATTCTCCCCGCGTTAACAGTTTCCCCCCGCTTGGAATTAACCAGCGCGGAAAGCTGCGCGTCGGTGAAAATCTGGTTCCCTTCAAAAGTTATTCCCTCAAAAGTGTAGAGCCTGCCTTCATATAACCGGAAAGTGATGGTCATTAAATTCTGGCCTCTGTCATTCTTGCGGACTTCCCGGACATCATCGATTACGACAGCGTCAATGTAGCCGCGATCATGGTAATACTGCGCCAGGGTCTGCTTGTCGGCCAGTAATTTTGATTCCTGAAACGCGCCGTCAACGATGATGCCTCTTGTTTTAAGGCTCAGCTGCCTTTGGAGGGTTCTGGAAGAAAAGACAGAATTGCCCTCAAACCGGAAGCTTTCAATGACAATTTTTTCGCCTTCGTCAATATTAAAAACAACGGTAATATTGGATCTGCCTGTGTTTTGGACTTCGGTTCTGACCTTGGCGTCAGGATACCCTTTTTCAAGGTACTTGTTGATAATTGCCTGTTCGTCAATCCTGAGCTTAAACTGGGTAAAAACATCATTTACTTTAATGGAAACTACATCCAGCAAATCGTTGCGCCTGATGTTGTTGTTGCCGGCAAAAGTGATTCTGGATACAGTGGGCCTTTCAACCACGGTAAAACGCAGAATAACTTCGTTCCCCGCGGAATCCGCCCTGACTGCCACAGGGGTGATATTTTCAAAATATTCCAGCGCGTACAGGCGGCCCAGAATATCCCAGAAAATTTCATCGCTGAAAGGCCTGTTTATATATTGTTCCGTTATTCCTTCAAGCTCCAAAGAACTGATATGAAGCAATCCGTCGAAAACGATTCTCCTGATTGGTTTTCCCTGATACCATTCATCCGATTGCTGGGCAAAGGCGGAAAAAATAACCACCAAAATAAGGATAATCGACAAAATATAACGCATTAAGGCTCCTCGCATTCCGGATCTACCAAAAAACTATCGCAAAAAAACGAAAAAAAAGAAAGCCCTTACCCGGGATTTTTACCACGGATCATTAAAATGACCTGCGCCAGATGAGGGAAAAAGATATATCGTCAATAAACAGGTTTTCCGGGTGCAGGAGGGACATATTAAACTGGATGTCGAACAGCGGATTACGCAATTCAAAGCCCAACTCCGGTTCCAGAACCAAACCTCCCCAGTCAATCTTGTTTTCATCGTACCTGAAAGAAAACATGGCTTCGCCAAACAGATTTGTCCCGATGAATTTACCTACAAAAACAGTGGTATTGTCAAAATAGTTACCAAGCCTGTAAGACCTGTCTGAGGTATTGCCGGTTATTTGGTTTCCCGCCGCTCCCGCCGCCTGGACAACCACATTTTGCAGCAGCTGGGTACGCATGGACAGCATATCCAGGCCCAGGAAATCCCGAACCTGCCTCTGGAGCCGGTTGATAACCGTGAACTGGGCCAGACTGTCCATTGCCACCGAAGCGATCAGGTTCCGCTGCTCTCCATCTCCCTGGGGTGATTGGCCCAAAAGGGAGTAGATTTCAAGCTGCGAAAGGGGCGGCATAGATACAAATCTCGGCGAAAATGACCTTAATGGGGCCTCGTCGATTATCATCGAGATTGTAACCGGGCCTATATCGGCCTGATCCCGAATCTCGGCCCTTGCGGACATTTTTGGGTCAAAATCAATTTCATTTTCCCTGAAAAGCAAAGTGCCTTCCCGGATATAGAAATTCCGCTCCAAATAGAAGATTTCCCCGCTCCTGAGCTTCACGTCCCCGTTCAGCGTAAAACGCTTTGCCATTGAGTCGCTAGTAATATTTATACCAGTTCCCATGTCGGCATTTGCCTGAATTATCGGGTAATCAACGCTGGGCCAGAAGAATTCAACCCGCCGCCCCGTTCTGACATTAATATTGGCAATTATGGGAACAGAACCGTCATCCGAATCGAAGGGGCTGCGGCCTTCCATAGCCGCCAATTCGTAGATATCGAAGCTAATTTCCGTGTCATGGGCGGTTAAATCTCCTTTGATGGAAAGAATCATGTCTTCCATTGCCAAAACAATCCTGCCCGAAGCCAGGCCGCTTGCAAGCACCCCTGAAATATCTAACTTATAGGGTACCGGGGTTTCCTGTCCCACCTGGATATCTATGTTGAAAATATTTGGTATCCACTGATCAAACCTGAACCAGCCGGAAACCTTTCCCCCTCCCTTGCCGACAATGGCATCCACAGGGCCGAAGGTTATTTCGCTTCCGCTGAACACAAAATTAATTGGAACAGGCCGGATTGGCTCCGGAAGATATTCGGGGACGACGATCTTTAAGCTCGTCCCGCGCGCGGTCCCGTAGAATTCGGGATCCTCAAGGGTGCCCGCGACCCTGACCGAAGCTGTAACTATGCCTCCGGAAAACTCGACCGCGTCAATGGGAGGAATGAAACGCCAAAGAGAAGCTAAATCAACATAAAGATCCGAGCTCTGGACATCTATGCTGTTTTTACCTACAAAGCCTGTAAAGGTTCCCCTTACCGGCGACGGCTGGGAAATGGCGGCGTAAATAACATTTCCTTCGCTTTCCGGATTAAACCTGAAACGGATCATATCTTTTGGCCCGCCGTTCAGGCTCATTGATAAACCGGTTTCTTCCTTGCGGCAATCGAAAGAAAAAATAAAAGGTTTATCCGCGATAATACTGCCGTAATTGGCGGATTCTACCGTGAGCAGCGCGTTTAGAAATTTAAAATTCCTGAATAAACCCACCCAGGTCTCAGTGGAATTAAAACCGGCGCTTCCGTGTAAAAAAATATCCAAAGGCTGATCCGATACGATTCCCCATATCTCCATTTCAGTTTCAGCCAATGTAGCGGCCCGATCAATTTTTATATAGGGTATCCATGCTTCAAGGCCGGAATAGTTTATTTTAAGCCGTTGGGCAAACAGCTCGTCGTTGTTTACATTCATCTCTGCGGAAAGGCGAATAACATCATCCTGCCTGTGCATGGTAAAGGATGGAAGCATCATTTCCGCCTCAAAAGAAGCGGGCGATTCATACATAAGGCTTAAGTTACCGTCGGCAACGGCGTTAATCGCGCTAAAACGGGAGAACTGCATCGCCTGGCCGGCAATCTTAAGGGAAAGGCGTTTATCCCTGAATTCTCCTTCCAAAGCGTAATACTCACTGCGGTTGTTGGAAGCGATTTCGGTCTTGAAACTGTAATTTTCGTACGCGGCATCCCAATTAAGGGAAACCTCCCCTGACAGGACCCCGTGACCGTCATCGAAAAACAGGTTGGGTATCCTTATGCCCTTTTCGCCGGCTTCTCCAGTAAACCTTACTAGCGCCGAAGACGACGAAGGTGTGGTAAGGCCTGAGAGTTCAAACTTTTCTATCCTGGTCCGCCAGTACTCGGGAGAATCATAAAAAATGGAAGAAAGAAAACTCAGCGAAGCAAATTTATTTCCGGACGGTATCGGTATTAAATCCCCCCTGGCATATCCGGTGCGTACTCCGTACTCGTCGGCGATTATCATTGCCTGAATTCCGTATGAGCCCCTGACGCTTATGTTTTTTTGATCCTGAATCATCCCCTCAAAAGAATATGTGAGGTTTTGCATGATGGACACCAGCGAAAACGAGATGTCATCGGGATTGGAAAAATCCGCGTTGCCGCTAAATTCGACAAATACGTCATTCCAGGTGATACTGGCGGAGCTTAGCTCCATACCTCTTTCTGTTCCGGAAAGGGAAACCACGGCAAGAATATCCTGCAAACCTTCATAAGAGGCGATTACGCGTGGCGCGTCGTAAAGGATATGATCATAATCGGTTATAAAAAAGATATCGGTGGTTACAGACAGATCATCCGCGACGAAATGAAACAGGGAAGGTATGCTTGAAGGCGGAACAAATGGCTCTACAAAGTTCAGTATGTCCCCCATATTAAAAGAATCCAGCCGGATGTTTGCCTGAACTTGCCGGGGTTCGTAATCCACCGAGCCGTCGACATACATTGTGCTATTAATTGTATAGTCGTTATATTTCGAATCCGTGGCGCCAAAGGCGGAAAAGGCAAAAGTAACCCCGTTCTCTTCCTGATGGAGGGATAAATTCATGGCGGAAAGTTTCGCGTTGCCCGAGGTCAGGTTTTCACCCACAAGAGAAATATCCTTCCCGATTGTATTAAAAAAAACTTTTCCGCTGACGCCGTCATCTCCGCGCAGCCGGAAATTTGAAAGCGTCAGAAGGCCGTAAGGGGCAAGCTGGTTAAAATCGCTGTTGGCTAATTCTATGCCCCCTTTGAATTTCAGCTCCCCGGAGGAAGAACTAAAGTTAAAGGTGTCGATTATTACCTGCTTTATGTCTCCCGAAACCATCACTTCCAAAGACGCTTTTTCCAAAAATACATTTCCGATCCCGTTGCCGTATAAATTCATGTTGAACTGAAAACTGTCGGAATTTTCTTTCTTTAAGCCCGCGCTGCCGGAAACCTTAAAGGCCAAAACCTCGTTATATTTTGTATAGGGGCCTCTAAAGGTAAAAAAATCGTTTAGGGCGGAGTTTCTGGCTTCCAGGTGGCCCTCGAGCTTTTTATTTCCAAAATCGTAAACAAGAGAAAACGCCGCCGGGGACCTGTCATAGATCTTCCTTATTTCCAGCTGGCTTCCGGACAGGAAGAAACCGAAGCTTATCGGCCTTAGCCTGATAAAATTGCTTGTGATTGACGATATTTCAACAGTAGCGGAGCCTTCGTCCAGATCGCCTGAATATTCCCCGTTGATTCGCCCCGTTATAACCGCTTCCAGCTGCGAAGACGAAACGTCGGCAGGAAGCGGAATGTTTTCCCCCAAAAGGGAGAGATCGGCGTTCCAGCGCCCCTGAAAACTCACCCTGTTCCGCCTCACCGAGGCGTCAAGCCTGACGCCCCGCAGTTTCAAAATGCCGAATGAATCCGCGAAATCCGATTCACCGTTCCAGATTCGGCATGAAAAATTTTCAGGAAGCAACCTGTTTACATTAAAACTATCAGCACTAAAACTTTGCGGAGCCTGAGAGCTTCCCTGTGAGTTTAGCGACGATAAACGCTCCCACAGTTCCGCGTCTTTTACAAAATCAAGGCTAAGGACGGGCCTGTCGATTCTGATTGAGTTAAAAGCGTCGATTTTTACGCCGCGAAAGATGGCGGCAAGGGAATATGAAAGCCTTAACCTGGCAATGCTCAGAAAAACGCTATCGTCCTCGCGGAGTATAAGGACGTCACGGATGTCCAACACCCCGAAAATGGAAGGGCTTAAGGTATCGTATTTTATTTTTAGTCCCAAAAAGTCGCCGGCATCCCTTATAAAGCTGTCCCTGGCCTTTCCCATCTCTTCCTGAAGGGTTAGCTGAACAGGGCGCAGTACAAGCACCGTACCCGCGACCAGTATCAGAAAAACGAGAATTCTTAAATAAAATCCTCCGGAAGAAAGGCGCAGCCAGGCTTTTTCCTCCGTTTTTTCGCTGTCAGACAAAACCAAAAACCTTCTTAAATACGATTTTAAATGATTCTTACAGATTATACTCTACCCTAAATGGGAACTCCGGTAAACAATGCTTCTTTAATATATAACATATGAACCGGCAAATGGTTCCACATGCAAATATGGGGCGCTGTAAAAAAATGCCGATATTCAAAAGGTGAAATACTCAAAAAAGCTTGTCGCCATTTTCATTTTGCTGAATCTTATCCCGGGAAGCGCTCTGAACGCCTATTTTGTAACTTACAAGGAACAGTACTACCGACTCTTCCACCTTCATTACATCCAGTACCCCGATGACACAATGGAAAATATCTATTGGCTTGAAAAAGCGGTCAAGGCCGATTTCTGCAATCCCCTTCATGCCCTGGCCTTAATAGAAAACGAAACCCAGTGGGAAAAGTACAGGTACCTGTTTATGATGCACATAAATATAAAGCTTGCGGAGCAGCATCTCTTTTTGGGAAACAAATGGAACAAGCGCAACGCGTATTTTTACAACGCGCCGTGGAAAGAACAAAACCTGGAATCGCTTGAAACCGCCGAAACCTGCTTCCGTACCGCCTTATATTACTGGGAGGAAGCGCTTGTGTGGGCGAAAAAGCACAAAGACAGGCGGTTCCGGTATATAAATTTAAAAGCGGTACAGTTTTGGGAAGACGAGGCTGCCCGCATCGAGGATAAAACCCTGAATTACGGCAAAACCATCAACAGGGAACTGGCCCTGCTCCAGTCGGTAAGGGAAAAATTCCAGGCAATGGACGAGAATACTTATTGAATAAAACCAACCTTTATGCTAGCTTTTTCACTAACTAAAAACCTGAACAAAAAATGGAGCGTGTTTCGGCCGCCCATACGATTTGTCCGGGCCTGACGCCCTCTTTTATTTATTTGTGAACAGGGAATATTCCATTTGAAAGCCGGTGAATACTTTTTTTTGGCCCTTTTTTTATTTTTGCCTGTTGTTTTTCTTTCCGCCCAGGAAACCGGCAATGACATAAATGAAAAAACAGAAAAGCCGGATTCCGTTTACGTGATCCGTGAGATAGAATTTGACGTAACAGGCCGTTCCAGGCCGTTTGCCCTCATTTCCAGCGGCAAATTTAAAGAAGGAGAAAGGATAAAAGGCAAAGACAGCCTTGAAAAATACCTGGCGTTAAAAAAGCAGCTTCTTATGAACCAGCAGGTTTTGGAAGAAGTTGCAATTGAATACTTCTCGGGAGAAAGCGAAAGCGACGGCGCTATCCCTGTCAGACTTTTGGTACATGTCAAAGACACATGGAATTTTATAGTCCTGCCGTATCCCAAATACGATTCCAACGAAGGCTTTAGCATAACGCTTAAAGCGAGGGATTATAACTTCCTCGGAACCATGAGCGCCCTCAGGGTTGACTTTGGTTATAAAAATGACAGCGGCGAACAGAGCGTCAATTTTTTATTGGATTCGGACGTACCGTTTGAAGCCGGGGGCCTTAACTGGGTATTAAATTTTGACCATATTTTCGGCTATACCTTCAATGAACCCCTTTACTATCAAAATGTTACCGGCCTGTCATTGCTGCTGCCGTGGCGCGGTACAATTCTTACAACAGGGTTTAACCAATACCTTACTGTCAATGAGGAAAATCCCATTGAAGACAAAGACATTTTTAACCTTGATGATAGATATTACGGCGTATACGGTTCAACTGAAATATTCGCTTCCTGGAAAGTGCCTTTAGGCGTTGAAATGGGCGGTTTCGGAGAACTTGAATACACACCCGGGGTTTCAGGCAGGATCAATTATCCCTTTGCTTCCATGGATGAGCCCCGAAAAACCGTAACCTCTTTCAATCACTCTATAGGCTTTGGCAGAGTAGACTGGATAGGCAATTACCGCAAAGGGCTTTCCGCCTCAATCGGCAACTCGTACAATTGGTATTTTAACCGCGGCGATTCACCGCTGAAAATAAGCCTTGACGCGGGCATTGCGTTCCACTGGATTTTCGCGGAATACTTTGGCTTTTCCTCCAAGTTAAATTACAGGCAATGGTGGCATTGGTCGGATAAACTTGGCGGCAATATTCCATACTACGGAGCGGGTGATATGACACGGGGGGTATTAAACTATGACATACGCGCGTATCAAATATTGTCTTTGAATATGGATTTCCCGTTTCGTATTCTGCGTTTCTGGCCGTCTGAATGGTTTGGCAACACAAAACTCCATCTTATTGATTTTGAAATGCACCTTTCCCCATTTTTTGATATTGCCATGTTTAAAGGCCCATACAGCAAAATAAAAGACAAAATTGATCCTGACAACGGCCAAACCGGTTTTAGCGTTGATGATATGATCAGTACCGCGGGAATTGAAGCGATCGTTTTTCCGGGTTTTTTCCGCAGCCTTAAAATCAGGGCAAGCATCGGTTATAATCTGAACAAGATTAAAAAAGACGGGGTATCCTTAAAATGGGGGTTTTTCCCCGATTGGGATGAAATTTTCATCGGACTTGATCACTATTATTGATTGAATGATGTTTAAACATTTTAACTCCATATCTACCAAACTCAATCAAGTCCTTGATAAAAGACGGAAAATATACCTTTTACTTTTGCTCTTAATGGCTATTGTATATTCAATTGCCGAAACATTGGGAATATCTGTAGTAATGCCTTTTATTTCTGTCGCGTCCAATCCTGACCTATTAAACTCTGGCTATTATAAAATATTTTACGATCTGTCAAAACTTGACTCGCCAACCAGGTTTATCTTTGTTTTTGGTTTGGCAATAATTATTTTTTACTTTTTTAGGTCCCTTTATATAATTTTCTATAATTACCTGATTAACAGGTATTCTCTTGGCACATACAAATATTTCGCAGGGCGTTTATTTAAAATATACCTTTCCCTTCCCTTTAGAATTTTTGTGCAAAAAAACCCATCTGTTTTTTCACAAATGATCATTGTTGAAGCGTATAATTTAAGTAATTTATTGATGAGAGTTTTGTATATATTTTCTGAAAGCTTCACGGTTCTTCTTTTATACTTCTTTATGGTTTTGGTAAATTGGCAAATTACACTGGTTTTGACTTTTATACTGATTATCTTTGTTTATCTTGTTTTTATTACATTAATAAAGGCAAGTAAAAGGCTTGGCGACAAACGAATGGAAGCAAGCTTAACATTAAGCAAAACAATTACGGAAACTTTTCGCCTGTATAAATTTATCAAGCTAAGAGGAAATGAAAACGAGATATTTGAGGTCTTTAACGATTCTACATCAAAAGTATCGCATACATCGGTTATGACAAATACGCTTGGCAGTATACCAAAAAGTATTCTGGAAAACCTTGGGTTCTCCCTACTAATCGCGGCGGTATGCTTTATTTTGTGGCGGTACAATTCCGCGGCCATGGTTATTCCCGTTATTTCCATGTACGCATTGGCGTTGTACCGTATTCTTCCGGCGACCAACCGCATTCTTGATCATGTTAATAATATCGCTTTTTATCAGGAATCGCTGAATAAAATATACGACGATCTGCGTCTGGAAACAGATCATGAAAACTCTTCTCCGCTTGATTTTACGAAATCCATAAAAGGAAAAGATATTTGCTTCAGTTACATAGAAGGCACTGACGTAATAAAAAACATATCTTTTGAGATCAAGAAAGGCGAAAAAATAGCGTTTACCGGAGAAAGCGGAAGCGGCAAAACTACTCTCGCCGATATAATAATCGGTATTTACAGGGCTAATCACGGCGGCTTGTATGTAGATGACGTTTTAATAGATAACGCCAATATACTTTCATGGCGGAGCAAAATAGGATATATTCCGCAAACCATTTACCTTTTTGACGGCACGGTAGCCGAAAATGTGTCTTTCGGATCCAGGGCGGATGGGAATAAAATAATAGATGCGCTTAAAACAGCTCGTATCTGGGAATATCTTGAAAGCAAAGACGGCCTTTTGACGCGTGTAGGAGAAGGCGGCATTCAGCTTTCTGGCGGCCAGAAACAGCGCATCGGTATAGCGCGGGCCTTATACAACGATCCTGAAGTACTCGTTTTGGATGAAGCTACTTCATCCCTTGACGATACAACAGAAGCCCAAATAATGGACGAAATATACGACCTGAGCGGTAATAAGACGCTAATTATAATTGCCCACAGGCTCAGTACTGTAGAACGCTGTGACAGAAATATCAGAATAGAAGACGGGTCTATAGTTCTAAAAAATGGCTAAAAAGCTGTTTATACACTTAATAAAAATAAATTTCATACTGGCTGTTTTTTCCTGTTCCTCAACTCCTATTCCTCATTCCAATCAAGTAAAAATTCCGGATGATTTTTTCGGAATAGTTCACGCCGGAGCTACAAAAACGACAGAAGAATACAGGCTTCTTGATGAAATGGGAGTCAATTGGATACTCAGAACATTTTACTGGAATGATATTGAAAGGGAGAAAGGCGTTTTTGATTTTTCTGGCTATGACGAATATGTAGAAACTGCCTTAAGAGAAAACAAAAAAATTATTGCGGTGCTTGCCTATGAAACCTCATGGCTCCATCCTGATGGAAGGCATAAAAATCGAATCCTGCCCAGTGAAATTCCTTTTTTTCTTAACTATGTCGAAATAACCGTCACTCATTTTATGGGGAAAATTGACGCGTGGGAAATCTGGAATGAACCGAATGTAATTTTTTGGAAAGGCCCCCGTAATGATTTCTTTGAATTGTCAAAGCAAACGGCTATTAAAATTCGTGAAACCGACAGTAACGCTTATATTCTTGGCGGCGCGTTTTGGCGCGCTCCACACGGATTTATAAAAGCAATGTACAAAGCGGGATGTTTTGATAATATTGACGCCGTCGCTTTCCACCCCTATGCAGTCAATCCCAGCGGGGCTATGAAAGTCTATGACAAGTTTTTAGGTGTGCTTTCGGAAATTAATTACTCAGGGCCTGTATGGGTTACTGAAGCCGGATATCCAACCGCCGGATGGTATCCAACAAAAGTCTCTCTTGAAGAGTTTCCTTCCTATGTCGTTAAAACTATTGCGGGCGCGGCTTCAAGAGGGCCAAGGGTTTTATTGTGGTACCAGTTATTTGACTTTTATAATTTGGAAGAAGCCCCATCTTTTAAATTTGATTCGGAAAAATATTTCGGCCTTATCTATCCTGATTACCAAAAGAAAAACGCGGCTTTCGCTTATGAACTCTGCGCAAAACACCTGCCGGGATCCATTTACTCAGCCGATCTTCCGTTAAAGGAAAATGTACCCTCCAGCGTTGTTAGTTTTTGCTTCCTCGATGGTGTTTCCGGTAATAACGCGCTAATAATCTGGAATGATTCAGTTATAACTAAAAAGCTAAAACTTCAATTGCATAGTCAGGCTCTGCTTCATGATATTTCCAATGGAAATATAACTCCGGCGCAATCAGAATTTAAGGTTGGGAAAAAACCTCTCTTTATTACCTGGAGCGGAAATTCAGTTCCAATGCTTTATAAATGATTGATTTTTTTTATAATATAATAATCTTTCCTCTTGTACAAATTATAGAAATATCATTTGTGATTGTTTATCGCATTTTTAACAACAAAGCGCTCGCGATATTGGGAGTAAGCGCCGCCGTAACAGCCTTAACAACACCGCTTTATTTTATAGCCGAAAAATGGCAAAAAAATGAAAGGAAACTGCAGGCAAGGTTAAAATCAAAAATCAGGAAAATAAAATCTGTCTTCAGGGGGGATGAACAATATATGGTTCTCTCTGCATATTACAGACAGAACCATTACCACCCGATTTATTCCCTTAGAAGCTCTCTGGGTCTTTTTATACAGATTCCATTTTTTATGGCGGCCTATTCATATCTTTCCAATCTGGAATTCATAAAAGGAGGCCCGTTTTTTTTTGTAAGGGATTTAGGCTCGCCTGACAGGCTTCTTTCTCTTGGCGGCTTTTATTTTAACCTGCTTCCTGTTTTAATGACTGTCATTAACTGTGTTTCAGGCGCGGTGTATACAAAAGGTTTAGCCATCCGTGAAAAAGCGCAAGTTTACGGAATGGCGTTAATTTTTCTTGTTCTGCTTTACAATTCACCTTCTGGTCTGGTTTTATATTGGACCATGAATAACATATTCTCGCTTTTTAAAAATATTTTATCCAACACAAAACATAGCCTAAAAATAGTATATGGATTCCTCTGTCTTTGCGTCATTTTTATTGATATACGTTTTATCCCTTTGGGGTTCTCGCCAAAACGTTTATTTGTCGCGGCTCTTTGTTCTCTTGTTTTTTTTGTTCCGCTTTTCATCAAATTATTTGAATTCTGCGCAAAAAAGTTTTCAGTCGTAATTAAGCCTGAACACAGTTCATTAAACGACGATAAGACTTTTATACTTTCGGCATGTATACTTTTTGTTCTTACTGGTCTTGTTATCCCTGCCTCCCTTATAGCGTCATCGGTACAGGAATTTTCTTTTCTTGATTCTTATACAACTCCGTTGCCTTTCATTTATACAGTTTTTATTCAGGCAATGGGGATTTTTATCTTTTGGCCTTTTATTGTTTATTTTCTTTTTCCAAAAAATACTAAAATCTGGCTTACACTGATAATTTCTCTCATTACTGTTACAGCCCTTATCAACACTTTTCTTTTCCCGGGCGATTACGGTTTCCTTACCGCTACATTCAGGTTTTCCAATCCCGACACATTTGAATCAAAATACAAAATCATTATTCTAAGCGGCCTTGCCACTATCGGTCTGTTATTCGGGTTTATCTATCTTCTTCTAACCCAAAAAAAAATTTTTTATTCCTTCCAGTTAATTATTCTCTTTGCTTTGATATTTTTCGGAATCTACAATGTTTTCAGGATTAACAGTGATTTTAAGAACTATGAGAACTTAAACCGGCAATCCATTATGGACGCCGCCGATTCGGACAAACCCGAACCGGTTTATCATTTTTCCAGAAACGGCAAAAATGTTATTGTCATTATGCTTGACGCGGCTATTTCCGGTTATATTCCCTATATATTCAGTGAAAAGCCTGAACTATTAAAAAATTTTTACGGATTTACCTATTATCCGAACTGTGTCAGTTTTGGCGGACATACCAGAATTGGGGCGCCTGTACTGTTCGGCGGTTATGAATATGAACCCAGGCTTATACAAAAAGACCGTTCATATACCAAAGAAAAACATAACGAGGCCCTTTTGATGATGCCGCGTATTTTCCTTAACGCCGATTACCGTGTTACCGTTACGGAGCCTGCCTTCGCGAATTATAGCTGGAAACCGGATTTAAGCATATTTTCCCCTTACCCGGGAATTACGGCACAGAACATCCGTGGTAATTATACAGGAATGTGGCTTCATTCACATCCTGAAATGAAAATAGTTTCCGTTTCTGAATTATTGCGGGAGCTGTTAATTCGTTTTTCTTTTTTAAAGATTTCTCCCCCGTCGCTTAGAATATTTATTTATGACAGGGGAGACTGGCTAAAGGAAAATAACGCTTCCGAACAGTTCTCGCCGGATACGCTGGACTGTTACACTACTCTTTACTATTTGCCTATGATAACTGATATTTCAGATGGCGCGGAAAATACATATACCGCGATGGTTAACGACCTTACACATGACGCCGCTATATTTCAATATCCTGATTATGTCCCTAAAATAGTTGTTACCAACCAGGGCAATGGGCCCTTCGCGGAAAAAGAATCATATCATGCCATGATGGCAACTTTTCTGCTTTTGGGAAAATGGTTTGGTTTTTTACAGGAACAGGGAGTTTATGATAATACCAGGATTGTCATCGTTTCCGATCATGGAAAATCTGAAAACAGCCAATATCCGGGCAATATACTTCTGCCAAATAATGATTGGCTTTCTGCTTATCACGCGCTTCTTCTGGTAAAGGATTTTATGTCAAACGGAGAGCTTTTTACAGATGAAACATTTATGACAAATGGGGATGTCCCGATCATTGCCATGAATGAATTAATCGATAATCCAAAAAACCCTTTTTCTGACAATCCTGTCGCGTCCCCCAAAAAAAATGAAGCTGTTATAACCACCGCGTCCGTATTGCAGTATAAAATAGCGGACAATCAATGGTTAAGTGTTCATGAAAATATATTTGATCCAAATAACTGGAAAAGGGTAGAAAATTGAACTTACCTCTTCTTTACATCGATCCGGGAACAGGAAGCGCGCTGTTCTCAATTTTAATAGGCGCGGCGGCAACAATTTATTTTTTGGGCCGCGCGCTTATAATAAAACTTAAAGTTATTCTATCAGGCGGAAAAGCCGCCGACGCAGCTTCTGTAGAACATCCTTTTGTAATCTATTGCGAAGGAAAACAATACTATAATGTCTTTAAGCCCGTCCTTGACGAATTTGAAAACCGGAAGGTTTTTCTTCTCTACCTGACTTCTTCGCAGGACGATCCCGCTTTTGATACTGCATGGAGTTTTATCAAAACTGAATATATCGGCGAGGGAAACCGCGCTTTTGCGCGTCTTAATATGCTCCATGCCGGAGTCTGCCTTATGACAACTCCTGGCCTTGACGTGTACCAGCTCAAGCGCTCAAAAATGGTAAAGCA
>Ga0268262_10003696_pt1 | contig 16369 bp, 17 predicted proteins | sample TergutNc150P3_FD_190354 | JGI IMG/M metagenome (GOLD analysis project Ga0268262, IMG submission 190354) | Nasutitermes corniger P3 segment gut microbial community from laboratory colony in Florida, USA - Nc150 P3 (SPAdes) (version 2) | ecosystem: Host-associated > Arthropoda: Insects >... | reverse complement strand
AGGGTTTCAAATGATAGCCCTTGATGAAAACACGGCACGTATTCTTAACGCCCAATCAATAGCGACACACCGCAGTCCTTCGGAACTTGTAGCTGATCTTGTACAAGAACGTCTTGCCGTTGCTATGACGCGCCGCGTGCCTGTTACCGAAAAAGCCTAGTGTACTCCGTTGGCGGGGTACGCTAGATATGGGGTATAGGAGAACACGGAGTTACACGGAGGAAGAAGAAGAAAAGAGGAAAGCGGTTTCCAATCCTCTATTTCCCCTATTCCTAATTCCTCACTCCTAATTCCTAATTCTTCTTCCCTCCGCGTGAGTAATTGCGAATAAAGTAAAAATTTGGTATAGTTTCTTTACTGTGGTTAATGTGAAAACAAAAGCGGTACGTTTACACGGCGTGAACGATCTGAGGCTGGATGAATTTGAGCTTCCCGATATTAAGGATGACGAAATCCTCGCCAGGGTGGTTTCGGACTCAATTTGTATGTCCAGCCATAAATTGGCCTTGCAGGGGGCGGAGCATAAACGGGTGCGCCACGATCTTACGCAAAAACAGCCGATAGTAGGCCATGAATTCGGCGGGATCATAGAAAAAGTCGGACCCAAATGGGCGGGCAGCTTCAATGCCGGGGACAAATTCGCCGTCCAGCCCGCGCTGAACCTCCCCGGCGACGACGGGAACCAACAATTATGGTCGCCGGGTTATTCTTTTGAATACATGGGCGGCGACGCCACTTTCATTATTATTCCCAACGAAGTTATGGAAAAAGGCTGCCTCATCAATTACCGGGCGGACAATTTTTATACAGCGTCGCTGGCAGAGCCGGTCTCGTGCGTGGTGGGCGCTTTTAACGCCCAGTACCATACCACAAGGGGGGCTTATACCCATTCGATGGGCATTGCCGACAAGGGGTCAACGGCCCTGCTTGCCGCAGCCGGCCCAATGGGGCTTTGCGCGATAGATTACGCCATACACAACCCGCGCAGGCGGCCTTCGCGCATTGTTGTTACTGATATTGACTATGACCGGCTGGAAAGGGCGGCTCGGCTTTTGCCTCCTCGGGAGGCCGAAAAAAACGGCGTCGAACTGAGCTACGTGCATGTCTCGGACGAGTTCGACGATCCTGTGGAATATTTGAAAGACCTGAACGGCGGCAAATCCTATGACGACGTTTTTGTTTTCGCCCATGTCAGGCCGGTGCTGGAAATGGGGGACAGGCTCCTGGGGCGCGACGGCTGTTTGAATTTTTTCGCCGGCCCTGCGGAAAAGGGCTTTTCCGCCGCCCTGAATTTTTACGACGTTCACTACGAATCCCACCACATAGTGGGAACCTCGGGCGGCAACGCCGACGACATGAAAGAAGCCCTTGAACTGATGGCAGGGGGGATTATCAACCCGGTATTTATGATCACCCACATAGGCGGCCTGGATTCGGCGGCTAAAACAACTATGGATCTTGACAAAATCCCCGGCTGGAAGAAACTTATATATACCCACAAAAAACAGGGTCTGACGGCAATCGAAGATTTTGCCGCGCTGGGCGGCGACAATCCCCTGTTTGCCGGGCTTGCCGAGATATGCGCCAGGCACCGGGGCTTGTGGAACACCGAGGCTGAAAAATATTTTTTGGAGAACGCGGCAGATATATGAAACTCGATCCTATTCTTTCAAAGGCAAGCAGGCTCATCCGCGCGGGCAAATATGAGACGGCCCTGCGGACTCTGGAGCCAGAGGTTACCCGCTACCACGGCACGTTCCGTTATTACTATCTTATGGGCAGCACCTGCCTGCGCGCCGGAGACTACGGCGGGGCGCTGATCTATTTCCGCCTCGCCCATGAAGCCAACGGCCGTGAGCCTCTCGCGGTTCTGGGGCTTGCCGCCCTCTATTTGCGCCGGGGAGAGACAAGCCGCGCCCTGGATTTATACATTGAAGCCCTTGAACTCAAGCCGAATAACCGTATCGCAAAAAAGGCGATGAAGCTGATCCGCAAATACGCGGGTACCGACGGTTTAACGGCATGGCTGGAAGCCGGAAAAATTTCCTCGGTGTTTCCGCCCGTCGCCTTCCCCGGCTTTACAGTCAAAGAAAAACTCTGCACCTTTGCCGTCCTGCTCGTTCTTGCCGCATCGGCTTTCGGCGTCATGGTGCATTTAAAGTATTTGCCCAATCCCTTCAACCCTCGCGGCGACAGGCAGGGGATAGCGTCGGTTTCCTTAACGCGCGAAGAGAGGCTCGATCCCGTGCAGACCGGCGGCACCTACCGCCACGAATTTGCGGGCAGGGTGCAGGCGGTCGAAGCCTACGAAAGAGCGCTTGCGTTTTTTGGAGCCTACCGCGATGAAAGGGCCAGGGTCGAGCTGAACCGCATACTTGATTCAAACGCCTCGGAAGGCTTGAAAAACAAGGCCCGTATAATTATCGATTTTATGAAACCGCCCTACAGAGATCCGCTCACGTTTGACACGTTCAGGAGGGCGGACAATATAAGTTTTCAGGACGCGGAAAAGGACCCCGCATTATACAGGGAAGTCCATGTGATATGGCAGGGCAGGGCGGCGAATGTTAACATAACGGACAGCGCGACTACGTTTGATTTGCTCATCGATTATGATCCCGAAAACAAGACAACCATTATGAGGGGCACGGCTTTTGTAAGGTTTAACCGCGCCGTCCCCCTGAACACGGGAAGGCAGCTTGAGGTGCTTGGGCGCATAACGGAACCGGACAGCGAAGGGAGAATCAGCCTTGAAGGCATTGCCATACACCAGTCGGGAAGGCTTTAACAATTAGGAATTAGGAATGAGGAATGAGGAATAGGGGAGGGGGGCGGGATGAAGGCGGTGGTGCAGAGGGTTGTTGACGCGTCGGTTGCTGTTTCGGGGCTTGTGAAAGGGGCTGTTAAACGGGGGCTTCTTGTGTATCTGGGCGTGGCGGTTGACGATACTATTGGCGACGCGGACTGGCTTGCCGAGAAGATTCCTAACCTTAGGATTTTTGAAGATCAGGATGAAAAGATGAATTTATCGCTGATTGATGTTGTTAACCAGTCTGCGGATGCGGTTAACAAGGGGGATTTAGAGCCTTTTAGAAGGGATAACGGGGATGTTAACCGGTGTTTTGATAAGGTTAACGAAGTCCCGCTCGGCGTGCTTGCAATATCCCAGTTTACTCTGCTTGGCGACGCCCGCAAGGGAAGGCGGCCCTCGTGGGCGGGAGCAGCTCCTCCTGAAAAAGCGCGGGAACTGTACCTGTACTTTATGGAAAAAATCCGGGAACACGGGCTTGAATGTGAAAGCGGCGAATTCCAGGCGCACATGACGGTAACGTATACTAATGACGGGCCTGTAACGATTATATTGGACAGCAAAGCTGGTGTTCTGTAATAATCTTCCTCTGCGCCTTTGCGGTCTCTGCGAGAGGTCTTTTGTAAACATTATACAGATAAGGAGGAAGAATAAAAACCACGGAGGGGGGGAAAAATTAGGAATTAGGAGTGAGGAATGAGGAATAAAAAGTAACAAAGAGCAAAGGCAAGATTGTTATATCTTGTTTTGCTCTTTATATGCCTTTCAGGGCATGATCCCTTTATGCAATAATTCTGACGGATCATCAGCAGTATATTCCTGTTTGGTTTCCTGCTTATACAGCCAATATTCTTTACTTTTTTCTATATCCTTGCACAGCGCTTCGTGCTGTTCTTTTATTTTTAAAAGAGCAGCCTTTTCAGATTCGAATTTTACTTTTTCAGAAAGAAAATTCTCAGAAGCTGTTTTGGTTAATGCACTCCTGATGATCCAGCCTGCAATAAGCCCAACAATAAAGAAACCGATTACATATATCCAAAACCTGGCAATCATTTCAGGTTCAAGAAGAGTAAAATCAAACATTGGTTATTTCTCCGCAATATTAAGCAGGGAGTCGACGTAAAAAATCATTGCTTCTTTGCTTATATCCCTGTGCATAAAATTATAAACGATAATGTCATTGTTTTTTGGGGAAAAATAATCATCAATATCTTTACGGGGCGAAAGTTCCGTTGCAAAAGAAGCTATACAATATGCAACAAAGTACTCGTTTATTGTACAGTTTTTCCGGTAAAACAAGGCATTCGCCTTGTTTGCGGGCAAAGACAGGGGCTTATACTTGAGTATCCAAAACGCCATCAGGGCAATCTCTTTTGCCTGGGACATTTCCATCGGTTTTTCCGGGTCTGAATGAAAATACAGATAGTAGTCTGCCCGCTGATCGATCCTCTTATAAATCTCGGATATCAACGGTATCGAGTATGTGTAACCATCAAATGCTCCCTGAAAAGTGGAGTTAAAACCAGCCAACAACGTATCGAATTCTGCAAGTCGCCGTGACATTTCCTCCGGAGGCAATTTAGAATACAAGAACCTGTCCCGGTCTCTTCTCATTAGAGGTCTCCCAAATCAATTTTGTAAAGATCGGAACCGGCAAATTTTTCGTTAAGCTTTTTGCTTCCCGCCAGGAGTATTTCCATAAAACTCCTTTCCCCATACCGGCAGTTGTTTTCGCGGGTGTTTCCTCGGCCGTCTTCCAAAGCAGCAATATCCTCCACAGTGAGATCCTTAATTAAAGTCTTTTCAAACACATTTCCCCCATGTAATTTTCATTAGCAACAACAATATCACGGATAATAAAAAAAGTCTATAGTGGGGGGAAAAAATTAGGAATTAGGAATGAGGAATTAGGAATAATAAAGTAACAAAGAGCAAAGGCAAGATTGTTATATCTTGCTTTGCTCTTTGCTACTTGCTCTTTTCTTTGGTTCTTCTTATTGCTCTAGTCCTCCGCAGGTATAAAGGTAACGTTCTTAATTTGCCACGTTGTAGGATCACTGCCGTTGGAATAGCCGCTGTGGTCGTAAATGCAAAACTCTATGCTCCCTTTCAGGGCTGCGGCTTTTGGTTTGTTAATTTCAAAGGTAACTGTTTTCCAGGCAGACGACCCTATATAATTACTGTCCGGGAAGGGGTTGTTGGAATTGATCCTGATAGTGGAGCCGTCTGTGTGCGGATCGTTTTGCATGGTTAATGTAGGAGACCCCGCCAGCAAAGCGAAGGGTTTATTGCCAGTATCCCCGCTTATCCCTATGCCCTCAAAGGTAACTTGTTTATAAGCGGCTAAATTGGCGCCATCAAGAGTAACGGTAAACTTTGCCCACGACCCGCTATAGCCGCTGTTGCTGCTGCTGCCATAGACAAATTCATAGCCGCTGCTGTTGGTACCGTCTGTTTCCTCAAAAGTCTTAGCGGTAACTTTACTGCCTCCCCCTCCCATAGCGGTTAATCTGGTTTTAGTAGTATCGCTGAAATCCACTACAATTCTATCCACATGTACAGCCTCTCCCCACTTCGCCTTCAGATTAAGCGGGCCGCTCACTGGAGTGGCGCTAGTTACCACAGCATTAGTTGCCGCATTAATCCAGCCTTCAAAGGTAGATCCCGGTTTATTCTGCAGAGGATACTTTTCATTCAGGAGGAGTTCTCCGATGCTAAGGCCCTGAACTCCGAACCCGGGAGCAACAGTGGGCGCGCCCTCATAATCAAGATCAAATGTTATTGGATACCGCTTCCCTTGGGTAAATACGGCTTTGGTAAACTTCATGGTTCTTTTATTTGCTTCAACATCACTCGAATTAATCCGTATGGCCATACCGGGCGTCGTCCCTGTCGCGTCTCTGACTGTATATTTTAATGTGCCTGTAGGGGCAGGAAGAGAAGGGTATGCGCTATTATTAGGGGCGAGAGTAGCGGGGGTGGTGCCAATATGAGTGGGTATATATGCTCCAGCACCGTATAGCTTCGGATCATTATTGCCAATAGTATTTGCATTGGGATTATTAATCAGTGTCGCGATATAGCTTATTTCAACAAAGTCGTAATCCTTGGCGTTACCCTCGTCGGGGAATTTCCAGCGGATCGCGCCGTTATACCAGGTTATACTGAGGTTAGGGTTAACGTCGCCCTTGAAGGTTGCATGGGTGCCTTCGTCGCTTTGGGCAATTGCCGGGGCGATTACTACCAGGCTGCCGTCGGCGTCAATGTATTGGGATTGGTCGTAACCCCACTGCGCGTACACGGTCATGTCTTCCTTGACTTGGGTATTACGATTAAACGGCTTTCCTCCAGTTCCGGTGGGCGATGTGTTCCAAGTTTTAATCATATAGCCGGCCTCCCAGCCTTCGTCCACTGCCCTCGGCGTTTTGGGCATATTTTTTTCGTCGCCTATCGCTTTTCCGGCGCTTACTTTTACTGTCGGCGGGTCTATTACAACGCCGGGGTCGTCGGTGTTTTTTTCAAAAGTTACCGTAAAAAACTGCCCTTCATCTTCCCCTTCCTCGTTATTTCCGCATCCGACACCCAGAATCGTTACCGCCAGAACGGTAACCAAAAGAAAAAAGATTTTCTTTGCCATATTGCCCTCCAAAAAAATATATAGTAGAGAATACACCTTTCTACCATATAGGATATACCATTTTCAGGAAAAAGCAACAAATTTCATCTTTATTTTCAGAACAAACGCATGTAAAGAATAAAAACCACGGAGGACACGGAGTTACACGGAGGAAGAATAAGAAAAGTGGGAAGAAAAGCGGTTTTTCCTAGATCTTTCATTGCTCACTATCTATCCTCCGCGATTGCGTACCGTAGGTACGATGCGCGAGGTCTTACTATAGACTTTTGTTAGAGTCCCAATCATTAATAAGTTTTATATAATATTTTTAACAAATCAAGTTTTCCTATATTTTTTAAATTTGAAAGGCTTGATGTATCTGATATGATAACATCATATTTGTTATAAAAATTTTTCTGCATTTTCATGGACAAACGCATGAATGAATTTTTACCACGAACCACACGAACCAACACGAACTCGATGTTAGAAAACCAATGTCAACAAGTTAAGGAAAAGGAAGAATAAAAACCACGGAGGACACGGAGTTACACGGAGGAAGAATAAGAAAAGAGGGAAGAAAAGTGGTTTTTCGAGCCTAAATCTTTCACTGCTCACTGCTCACTGCTCACTGCTCACTGCTCACTGCTCATTGCTCACTGTCTTTATTCCTCACTCCTAATTTTTTATTTTTTTTCTCGTTCCATGCAAGCAAAATGATCATTTGCGCCGTATATATTATAAAGAGCAAAGAGCAGGGAGCAGAGAGCAAAGTTAAGATAGAACGTTCGCCTCTTCCTTTGTTCCTTGCTCCTTGCTATTTGCTCTTTAGTTACGGAGGTACTTATGATTAGCAGAGTGAAAAGTTTTATAGGCCGACGGTTCAAAGATTATAACGGCGGCCCGAAACAGGGTCATGAATTCAGGACCCTTGGCAAAATGGGAATCATTCTCCGATGGAAAGACGGAATGCTGAACGACGACGGGGAGCATCCGGCGGTTGAATTTGAAGATTTCCATTTCGAGCATTTTCGCGGGGGGCTGCTGCATAACGACGGGCGCTGGCCGGACGGCACGTTAAAACCGGCGATAGTCAGCGTTTCAGGCGGCGCCGTCGAATATTATATCGACGGCGAACAGGTTAGCCCCTAAAAAAAGGAGGATTTATGTATTATACCAGTCAAAACAGAGACTACGACGCAAGGCTCGCAGGCGATCTGCTGAAAGCCTGCGAAAACGGGACCGCGGATTTCCTTAACACGGAGGCGTTTCCCTATTACACCCAGGATATGCTCAGCGGACTCGTGCTGCACGACGCCGCCCAGCTACAGACGCTGCTCAGTAACGCCGCGTACGGCAGCCGGTATATCAACTACGCCCCGACGTATATCATCCAGGATTCAGAAAGGGAACTGCTGAAAAACGCCTCCAAAAACCCCAGGGAAACAGGATGCGTTGTTTATATGGGCAAAGACGAAAACGGCAATAAACGCTACGAAATGGTAAGCCCGGTAAACAAATTAAGCCCCGGCTGGATGAACGAAAGCCCGATGGCGCAAAACCCCGTCCCCAATATCGGGATTAACCGCCAGACGCCCGTCCTTGATACAAAAGACCCGAAAGGCATTGAAAAATATGTCACCGCCGTTATCGCCAATTATTTTAACGCCGCTTTCACAAAAACGCCGTACTTCGCGCCGCAGTGGGGAGGGCAGGAAACGGCAATGCTCTCAAACGCCCTCAGCGCCGATCCGTCGCTCGCCCTGCGCGTGTCGCAAAACGCTTTTTCCCAGGCCGCTTCCGTTAATATGGCAAACACCGTTAACCGTGAATTGAACGATAATGTCATGGAAGCGATCAGGCAGGGCCTTCCGCCGTTCAACACGCAGAAACAGTCCGCGCCAATAGGCCCTGTGAACGGCGTTCTTGCGAACGGCGCTCTCCCTAACGGGGCCGATTTTGTCAATTCCTATTACGGCGGCATTAACGGCGCGGCTTCCCCCTGCGCCCAATACGGCTACATACCGTACCAAACTTATGATGAAAACCCGAAGAACATCGACAGGTTCCTTGTCGAGCGGTACGGCGACATAATGAACGCCTCGCTGACCGGCACTCCCTATTCCGGTTCTGTCACTCCCGCCCAGATCAATGCCCTGTCCTCCGGCATTAAAGCGAAAATGGCGAACGACCCGGCTTACATGTCGCGGATTGCCAACCAGGCGCGGCAGAACGTTCTGGGCTTCAATTACATGCCTTATGACAAAGACGATTTTATACGCAGGGCGCAGGACCCTTCAAGCAGGGAATTCAAGCTGCTGGACCAGATAATCGCCAGCCATATAAACGACATTTGCAAAAAAAACAAACAGTCGTTCAACGGCGAATTTCAGGAACTAAGCAAGGATCTGACGGAAAAAATTAAAACCTCAAACGCCGCAGCCGCAAAAACGCCTGCCGCCAGGACAAGCGCCGCGAGTAAAACTGGAACTTCTGCCGCAAACGGCGCTGCCAGCGGCACCGCCGCAAAAACGCCCGCTACCGGAACGAGCGCCACGAGTAAAACTGGAACCGCCGCGAAAAAACCCTCAACCAGAACAAGCTCCGCAAGTAAAACGGGAACCTCTGCCGCAAACACCGCGAAAAAAACATCAACCAGGACAAGCTCCGCACGTAAAACAGGAACCGCCTCCGCAAACGGCGCAGCCGCAAAAACGCCGGCCGCCGGTACAAGCGCCGCGAACGAAACAGGAGCCGCTGTCGCCAGCGCCGCCGCCGCCGGAGCAGCCATCGCGAGCGGCGCTGCCGCAAACTCTGCAAAAAAAGAAGAAAGGCCGTCTTTTTTTGGGGCAGTGACAGACTTTGTTAAAAAGAACATCGCGGAAAAAAAGGGAGCGCAGGTGCTTACGGACACTTTTCTTGGGAACGTGGCCGACAAGGCGCAAAAAATCGCCCGCACCGGAAAATCCGTGGCGGCTGCTTTGGTGATTGCTGCCAACGTGCTTGCGCCCAATTTACAGCTTCCGATAGCCAGCCGTCTGGCCAACATACCCGTTAGCAGTACAATTTCCGTAGACGTTAACAGCAACAATTCCAGGGTGGAAGCCAGCGGGAATGTTAACGTCAGGGTAGGGGCTAGAAGAGGAATGAGGAATTAGGAGTTAGGAATGAGGAATAATTGTAACCAGGATCTTTTATTCCTCATTCCTCATTCCTCATTCCTACTTTATCCTGAAGCTTACCGGAGGTAATATGTACACATGGCATCTTGACAAGCCGTATGTTATAACCTACACTGAACCCAGAAGGGAAATAATCCGTTCCGGCGAATTTGACAACTGGCTTCACAAACTGCGTGACAGCCGCGCCCGGTTCCGCATTATCAAGCGCATTGAACGGCTTGCCGAAGGGAACCCCGGCGATGTTGAACCTGCCGGCGGGGGCGTCTCGGAGATGCGTATCCATTACGGTCCCGGCTACCGGGTCTATTACAAAGATACCGGAAGGGAGATTATTATCCTGCTCTGCGGCGGCGACAAGACCACCCAGCAAGAAGATATTGTACAGGCGAAAGAAATAGCCCTGCTTTATGAGGAGGAGTTAAACCGTGAAAACCACAACTGAGGAGAAAATCACTTTTGCCAAATGGGACCCCGCCGAATACATTGAAACCAAAGAGGATGTATTAGCCTTCCTTGAGGGCGCTTTTGAAGAGAATGATCCCGAATTCATTTTCAAGACAATCGGATATATTGCCCGCTCTAAAGGAATGGCCCAAAAAAATTAGGAATGAGGAATAATTAACCAGGATCTTTTATTCCTAATTCCTCATTCCTAATTCCTACTTTTTTCTCATTCCTACTTTATTCTGAAGCTTACCGGGTAGCGGTAGCGCGACGAAACCGGCTCGCCGTCGGCTTGGGCCGGAGTCCCCCGCTTCCCGGTGAAGGCTTTTACGGCGGCCTCGCCGAAACCCCGGCCAGGAGGGGCCTCCTGTAAAATCAGTATCTGCTGGATAATCCCGTGACGGTCAATGAAAAGCTCCAGTATAACCCTGCCTTCAATGCCGGAACGAAGGGGTATGGGCGGGTAAACAAGATCGGAATATATATCCCTCTCGTCGAATCTTGGCGGAACCGAAACTTTGTGCTGGGGGAGGTAGTCGTCCCATGTGGGGACGGCGGTTATAATGGCTCCGGGGGCGACAACAATCTGCTGCGGCACTTCCTCCGTTTCTATCATCGTTTCGGCTATGGATTCCACCTGGGGCAGTTCAATTTCCGGCGGCGGGGGTTCGGGTATAACCTCGGCTAAATCCATCAGCTTCATCATGCGGGCGTTTTCCTGCGCCGTCTGGGAATCCACCTGCATGTTAAACGCAAAGAAGAAAATAAGGAAAATGTGTATTGCGGCGACTGCCAAAAAAGTTACCAGCCGCAGGCGTTTTTCATTCAGCATTTTTCACCACAAAACTTACCGTGCGGTACTGGAGTATCTGGAGAACCTCCACCACGGCGTTGATTTTTTCATAGGGGGTGTTCCTGTCCGCCAATATATGAACGCGGGTGTCGGGCGCGTTGACGTACAGGTCGCTTATTACCCGCTCCAGAGCGGGAATGTCGGCAGGGTCGCCGGAAATGTATATGTTGCCTTCAAGGTCAACCCAAAGCTCAAGGTTCTGCTCGGCACCCGTGTTCAGCACGGTTTCCGCAACCGCGTATTCAATATGGACTTCCTTGCGGAAATTTATCAGCGCTATTACCATGATGAAGATCAGCAGCAGGAACGCGACATCCGACATGGAATTGAGGGGGATGGTAAAATTTCTGTCTTTGCCGCGTTTCAGTTTCATTGGGCTTCCTTTTTCATGGTGAACGAGAACGCCTCGATCCTGTGCTGCTGGGCAAGTTCCACAAACGACACCACCCTTTGCCATTTGGCAAGAGGGTCTATGGTCAGCAGAACCGCAATGTCGGGGTTGGCGGCCCTTGCCTCTCTGATTCGGTTTCCCGCTTCAGAGACGCTTATCACCCCGTCCTCGTACATCAGGCGGCCTTCCCCGTCCAGGTCAAAACGCAGAAGGTCTTCCTTGAGGATCATCCGCGTGGAATCCTTGGCGGGCAGGTTTATCAAAAAACCCTTGTTAATGTTAAAACCGGCAATAACAATAAAATAAATTATCAGCAGAAAAGCGAGATCGCTTGACGCGGACGATTCCAGTATGCCGGGTCTTTTCTTTTTACGCAGATTCATTGTTGTTGGCCGGCGATTTCCGCAATCAGATCGGAACAGCTTTTTTCAACATCGGCTGCGAATTTATCGACAATGTGGGTAAAAACCGAATGGAAAACCATTGCCACTATCGCGATGATAAGGCCGAATACCGTTGTGATCAAAGCCTCGTATATGCCGTTCGCGACGATTTGGGCGTTTACCTCGGTCGCCTCGGCTATAGACCTGAACGCGCCTATCATCCCCGACACGGTTCCCAAAAAGCCCGTCAGCGGGGAGAGGGAACCGAGGGCGACAAGGAAGTTAAACCCGCTTTCCAGGGAATCGATGCAGACCATCGATTCCGTTTCAACGGCCCTCTCCAGGTTGCGCTCCGAAAAAGCCTTGCCCTGGGCCTGGGAAGCGCGTTTTACCAGCGCAAGCAGTATCCGCGCCCCCATAGCCCGTTTTGTAAGCGGGGCAAGGTACCCCTCCGCGCCCTGGTAGTCGCGGTTCTTTATATAATCAGAGACTTTCTGATTGATAACGCCAAGCCGCAGATCATGGTATATAAGGTAAATTAACCGTTCAACGCCGATAGCCAGGGTCGCGACGGAGAACGCCGCGAGAGGCCACATGGCGGTTCCGCCGAGTTTGAACAGTTCCAAAAGCGTAAACGAAACAGTGCTGCTTTCCATTAGAATCCCCTTTTACAACAAGCTTATCGAAATTTCTACAAATATTCAATATACAAAGAGCAAATAACAAATAGCAAATAGCAGGTAGCAAATAGCAAAGGAAGATCCATTCTTAACTTTGCTCATTGCTCATTGCTATTTGCTCTTTTGTAATACCGTTTCCCGCCCAAGCATCTCCTGAATCCTTCCCCACCCGTGTTCGTTGTAGATCCAGTCAAGGGCCTCTTCCCAGTCCCTCAGCAGGGTGCCTGAATTGCGTATCTCCCTGAGTTCTTCGGGAAACATCCTTTCGGTATACCCCTTGTTCCAGCGAACGCCCTCGGCCCTCTGCCATTGGTCATTATCCTGCTGCCAGCCCGCGGGCCTCTTGTTCTTTGAAACAATTTCCGGAAACAGTATGCGTTTCCAGTATTCGTCAAAATATTTTATATATATTTCTTTGGGGGCGTCTTCGCGGCTGTTCATCCATTCGGCAATGGCCTTTACCCGCTCGTGGCGGTTTCTCAGCAGGGAAAGCGCTTCGTTTCCCGAAAGCCGGGTGTCGTAACGCTTAATCCGCGCAAAAGATATTTGTATGGGCTCTACGGAGTCCTGGTGTACGGAGATTGCCGCCGTTGACCCTTCCAATACGAGTTTGCCTTCGCCGACGAGATCCAGCCGGAATTCGTTCCAGCCCTGGGGGCTGCCTCCCAGGTAATCCAGCGACAGCAGGCTGAATTCGCCCCGTTCGTCCGGCCCGGAAGCGCGGAACCTCATTGTGGGGTATTTGTTCAGCGTGATGACAAAGGAACTTTCTCCGGCTTTGTTCCGCATCTCCCGCAGTTCCATGTCCGCATCGCTGTACACGGCGATTTTTTTTTCGGCAAAAGCCGAACCGTCAAGAACCTGCCCCGTTTTTTCCACCAGCGAAACGCAACCGAGTAAAAGAATGAGGAATGAGGAATGAGGAATGAGGAATAATAAAGAAGATTTTCTAGCCATAGTTTATTTTAACACCAAACGACGGTATTGGTATAGAGCAAAAGAGCAAAGAGCAAGGAGCAAATAGCAAAGGTAAGATTTATTGTATCTTCCTTTGCTCTTTGCTACCTGCTCTTTGCTCTTTTGTTTGTGGTATACTTTATAGGGAAGGAGCGGAAACATGAGTGTTGTATATACTGAATTAACCCTTAAAAACATGATTGACGAGGCATTTGCCGAAAAAGGGTATATCAAAGAGGATGAAATCAGGCAGATGACAGTGCAGGCAATTGTCGATACGGGCGCGTGGACTCTCGTCATCAACAATGAAATACGCGAAAAACTTGGACTGCGTGATACAGGCTTCGGAGAGGCCACCCTCGCCGACGGGCAAGAAAGGGAATACCCGATGGCGGGGCCGCTGGAAGTCTGGTGGAAAAACCGCCACCTGGTCTGTGAAGCGCTGGTGATACCTGACGCGCCCGACATACTGCTCGGCGCATGGGTCCTCGAAGGAATGGACTTGACGATAAACCCCAAAAGAGAACTGGTCGGCGTTCACGGCGACATCGTTATGCACAGGGTGTAAGACAAAAGAGCAAAGAGCAAGGAGCAAATAGCAAAGGTAAGATTATTGTATCTTCCTTTGCTCTTTGCTACCTGCTCTTTGCTCTTTTGTTTTGCTCTTTTGTTAGTAGCTAAACTTAACCCCAAACGACGGTACTGGGAGGGGGAAGCCGTAGCTGGCGGAATCAAGGCCGGCATCAACCTCGCCGGTATAGGTGTTGAATCTGGTATTTCCCTGGGGCATGTATATAAGGGCAAGCGCGTTTTCCAGGGCAAGATATATTTCGTAGCGGGTTTTCCCGGACTGGCTTTTCCCAAAATATGAAAATTTCAAATCCAATGAAACGGCGGGGGTAGTGCGGTTATTCTCGTCGGCTACAGACGGCCATTCGTACCTTTGGATAAATTTGAGATCGCCTGAATCGTCATATATAAGCATCGGATACGTTGCGGGGCCGGAAGCGGTGCGACGTTCAAGCTGGGTTCCGCTTGCAATGCCAAGGCGCGTATAAAAATTAAATTCAGGGGAGGGTTTTATATTGAGAACGAGGTTGAGATTATGAAAACGGTGAAAGTCAGGGTAATACCAGTCATTACCCCGCGAACTGCCGGATATAACCATGTCCGCGTTGTTGTTTGACGGATCGCGGTATTTGACCCAACTGTAGGAATAGGAGATCCAGCCGTCAAAATACCTTAACTGTATTTTTTGCAGCATCAGGTCGATGCCCCAGACCCTGCCTTCGCCGTTGAATTCGGGCCTTATTACAGACTTACCGCCGGGGGCGGTTTCTACGGCAACGTACATCCTGTCATATATATATTTATAATAACCTTCAATATTTAAACTAATGCCGTACGGAAACGTTATCTTGCTTCCAAGAACGCTGGTCCACGAGCGGTTCGGTTTTACTTCGCCTATCTTATACTTTTCTTCCGTCATGAACACCGTTTTGTCAACCGCAGAAAAAAGCCCGGTTCCCGCGCTTAGATCCAGAGACTCGAATATAAAAAGATTTTTAAAAACATTAAAATCCATGTTGATCCGGGGATTCAAAACCGGTTTTGTGCTATAGGAAAAACCGTCGCCCAAAAGGTAATAGTGATCGACGCGAAGGCCAAGCTCCGTCCCGAAACGCTTGCCCGGCGTGGTATATTCCGCAAGCCCGTAGCCGGATGTTGTAAAAAGGAAATTTTCGGCACCGGTGGAATAGCTGGAAGGGAAACTGATACGGAGGTCGTTCAGGAATTGCCCGGATAACAGGGTCAAGTCAGGGTACCGGTCCAAAATCTTCTTCTGTTCTTCATGTTCCATGGCCATAAAACTTGCTTCATAAGTCCCCAATTGATCGCTTTTCATGCTGTATCTGGTAAACATTTCCTGTACGCCGGAAGCGACAAGAAAACCTTTGCCCAATTCCCAGTCATAGTCGGCCCTTGCCTGGGCATTGTACACAAGATCGCTTTCCTTCATGAATTCATGCGTGTCATAAGGCAGCGGGCCCATAAACAACGGCTTCAATACGGCAGGAATCGGGTATTTATCGAAGAAATCGTCGGAAAATTTGGACTTCCAGACACTGTTCCGTGAATCGGTGTCTACTACGGCGTTTTCAAAGCCGGTTCCAAGGGTAAATTTTGCCAGCATGTCGTTACGGGGATTCCAGTTAAGCGCTGTTGTTATAAAACCCTGATAGTTTGTCCTGTCAAGCACTGTCCGGACAGTGCTTAAAGGCCCGTCTTCCTCAAGCGGCTCAAGGTTAACATTATTGTTAACGCCGACGCCGTCCATGCCCAGAAAACCTGAGGCCTGCAATTCAAGGGTATCGGTAAAGCGGTAATTTCCGGTTATTGCCCCGCTCCTTATGTACGGGGCAGAGCGAATATCATTAAGGCTTTCCAATTGTTCTTCTGGGTACGATTTAGCCTTTGCGTAGCCTCTTATAATTTGTTTCCCCAAAAAAACAACAGCGTCGTAATAGGTTATGCGTCCCATAAAGAGTATGCCCCCCTTACCGGCAAAGGGAAGCGAAAGGTTGAAATTGGCGGCGCTTGTGCCGACCCCGATTTCAAATTCGGTTTCGGTAGGGGAGGGCTTTTTTGAGGTAATGTCCAAAAGGCCGGAAATAGTGTGACCGTGGCGGGTCGAGAACACGCCGTGGCTCAACTGCGCGCTTTCGATCATGCGGGGATCAAAAATCGAGAAACCGCCGTTCCAGTGGTAGGGGTTCATAATGTAATAGCCGTCCAGCGACGCGTTCATGTCGCCGGGAAAGCCCCCGCGAATGCTCGGCTGGGCGTCAAAAAAACCCGCGTAGCCCACGCCGGGGAGGAGTTTGACGGAACTCATAACGTCTTCGATGATCCCTATCTCGCCTGTCTGGGCAATATCCCGCCCGGAAACGGCGACGCTGCGCCCGGTTTTTGTCTCGCTGGTTCCCGGCTTATCCTCCTCTATGACAAGCTCCCTGCCTTCCATAACCCCTGAAAGCCTTAGCCCGATTGTGT
>Ga0268262_10003695_pt1 | contig 16372 bp, 15 predicted proteins | sample TergutNc150P3_FD_190354 | JGI IMG/M metagenome (GOLD analysis project Ga0268262, IMG submission 190354) | Nasutitermes corniger P3 segment gut microbial community from laboratory colony in Florida, USA - Nc150 P3 (SPAdes) (version 2) | ecosystem: Host-associated > Arthropoda: Insects >... | reverse complement strand
AAAAATGACAGATGAAGAAGCGGACGCTTTAGACGAGTTAATGTCCAACACTGATTTGGAATTAGGACCAAATGGAACAGGCTTTTTCTCCAATAAAGGGTTTCAAATGATAGCCCTTGATGAAAACACAGCGCATATTCTTAACGCCCAATCAATAGCGACACACAGCAGTCCTTCTGAACTTGTAACTGATCTTGTACAGAAACGTCTTACCGTTGCTATGTAGTTAGAAAGCGCAGGGTATCGGACACTAAAATAGTCTGGAGTTTTACAAAAATATAGCAACTTAAGATTTGAATTGTTTGGAGAAAAATAATATATAACGATTTATTTTATGTTTATTCATCTCTCCGCGCCTTCGTTACACAAATTCCGGCGTGAAAATATTGTCTGTTTTGACTGTCAAATAAAATTGATTTCCGCGCATTTTTCGCTGATAGTGCTATACATAATAAGAAATAATCAGGTAATATTAGGTATATATGCCTGCTTATACAAAAATATGTCAAAATATAAAGTGCGTTGTTTTGCTGCTGTTATTAACGGCCGTTCAGGTTTTTGCGCAAGACAACAATACAACCGGAACATCCATCGCTTCCCCGTGGCGAAGGTTCTCCTCAGGCGTTGCCTCCATTAGGCTTGACAAGTTCCTTTTGTATGTCGGGAATCAGTCGGAAATGGCCGAAATGATAGCGCATAAATTCGATACGCCGGGATTTGAACCATACTATGGAGGTGATCTGCCCGATCCCGCAGGCCGCAGTGATAATTATTATGTGTTCAAAACTACATTTTCCATAAGCACGGATTGCGTGGACAGGGATATCTCGCTGTATTTTAATCCTCCATATACGCCGTTTGTTGTTAGAGTCAATAATACCGTAATCTATCAGTCAGGCATATACTCAGACGGAGTGTACAGTACCGGAACGGCTCTTGCTGCCCATGTGCCGCTTTCCGGCGGTTTGGTTTATTATTCGGAGGATAACGCTCCAATTGAAAATATTCTTGTAATAGAAACGTTTCCTCAATACGAAAAAAACCCGCTGCCGGAATTTTCAATAGCCGAATTTAGTTTTAATGAAAAAAAAGCGTTCATAAAGAACCTGTTAACTTCACACCTTGTACTTACAGCTCAGATTCTTTCTCTTCTTATCGCGGTTTATCATTTTATTCTCTTTTTTTCCAGGGGCCGCAAAGATGTAAAGTATATGTTTTTTTCGCTGCTGTGCCTTTCATTCTTCCTTGCCTACGTTAATGTCGGTTTTGTCTTTTCCATGGCGCATTATACTCTGCTTGAGAAACTGAGCCGAATCGGTCAGGTGTTCTGTTTCCCCTTATTTGCCGCGTTTACGCTGGAATCAATAGGCATATTTGGCAGTAAAAAGAAATACATTATCGCTTGCATTCTGGGCTACAGTCTGCTTTGCGCCTTATTCATAGCTTTTCAGAATACAAAGCAAATGGTAAACGAGATGTTTGGCATCATGACAAATATCAATACAATCCCGTTTCTGGCGGGCAGTATTATTATTCTTTCTTACGTTGTTTTTTTTAAGAAAAACATCAAAATTGTGCCGCTGTTTATTATCGCGCTTACCGTCGCAGGTTCCAGTTTGCGCGACCTTTTTGTTCTGCAAAGCGGAAAAGTGCCATTGTTCTGGGCGGCTCCCTATTCTTTCATGATCATGGTAATTATCATTTACGGGATGCTGATAATCGAGGAAAATTTTATACAGGGCGCGTTTTCCCGATACCTTGCGCCCGAGATTATTTCCGAAATTATCAAAGACCCCAACAAACTGAACTTAGGTGGTGAAAAGAGGGAAATGACCGCGATATTTACGGATATTCAAGGTTTCTCCGCCATTTCCGAACACCTCGATCCTGCTCACCTGGTACGGCTTTTAAACAAGTACCTTACAACAATGAGCAATATAATAATGGAACACCTCGGGACCATAGATAAATACTGGGGAGACGCGATTATCGCATTTTTCGGAGCTCCTTTGTTCAATGCCGAGCATAGCGCCCTTGCATGCCGCAGTGCTCTTGCGATTAAAGCGGCAGAGAGGGAATTAAATAAAACGTTAATTAGTGAAAAGATGATCCCTGTGCCTATTTTTACCCGCATCGGAATAAATACCGGCGAAATGGTAGTAGGTAATATGGGGGCTGAAAAAAAGATGGATTATACCATTATGGGGAACGCTGTAAATCTTGCATCGCGTATTGAAGGAGTAAACAAGTATTACCGCACTGGCGGCATATTGATAAGCGAATACACCAGAGCGAAAATAGGCGATGAGTTTATGTTGCGCCGTATTGACCGTGTCCGGGTTGTGGGAATAAACACGCCGCTGCGTCTTTATGAATTACTGCCAACAGATACAGAAAAAGACGCGGTGGAAATTTGGGAGAAAGCGCTTGATTTGTATGAAGACAAAAAGTTTAGAAACGCTTTTAGCTTGTTTGTTTCGCTCTTAAAACGCTATCCAAATGACAATGTTTCCAGGCTTTACGCGCACCGGTGCAAAGCGTTTGTTGAAACCCCGCCTCCGGAAAATTGGGACGCAGTGAAAAATCTAACGGAGAAATGATATATCCGGTATTTGGTAATTCGTTTTAGTTTCAGCTTGTCAAAATAAAAAAATAAAATTTAATTTATTAAAAATAGTATAAATAGGACATAAAATAAAAATCATCGGATTTATTGCCGGTTCGTGAAATGATCTGCAAAATTTAATGAGTGATGTTGGAGCGGCGTTGGTTGGGGACTGATAATATTAATTATATTAATTCTTATACATTGTTTCTACACACAAATAATGTTACAATAAATCCATGAATACCAAACATCAGTTTATCTTTCTATCTATTTTAATATCGCTTTGTTTTTCCTGCGCATCTGTAAAAGACGCCGGGGGAAAAGCCGGCCCTATACTGCCCATGAAAACCGGCTGGTATCTGTATGATTTTGAACGTACTTTTAAAGGGATAGAAGATGAGTATAACATGGCTTTGGCTACCCAAATGAAAATAGTTCAGGAAATTACTTATAAATACACCGGGGTCGTATGCTATTTTGAGGATGGAGTTCTTTACGACCCTGTAACGGGAATTGAACTTTCAATTAACAACGAGGGTAATGTTAGATGCGTTGAAAATATTTCCATTAAGGGAACTCTGGGAAAAGACGGCAATTTTTTCTGGAGCGGGCTGAAAGAAGAACACGGAAGACTGAACAGTATTTTCGTAAAGGGAACGCTACGTCCGCTGCCTGATTCTGCCCGAGGAGGCAAGGAATATAACGGTGTCTACCATCTGATCGACACGGGAACAAAAAGGGAACAGCTTGTAAATATCAAAGACGGATTTTATACGTGGAAATATATTGACGGACAGGAAGCGGGATTTACCCCCTGGCCGCTTTTGGTACACCCCGACGGGTCCATTTCCTGCAGTATGGAAATTACCACTGTGATGGAAATGGGCGAATTATCAAAAGTAAATTATTCTACAGGCTTTGACATGAAAGGGAAGATTGTTCCCGGGCAGGGAATATCTATAGAAGAAGTTTCCCGAAGCGCAGGAGCGGCGCAAACTCAAAGAGACTCTCCGCATGTTTACGCGGGAACAATGATACGTTCCGGAGAGTATCCCAACGAGGCGATTCCCAAAAACATTGAAAGTCTTGTTAATTCAGGCAGGGCGGCGATTAAAGTTGAACCGAAACCTAATCCTTCAAAATATCCTTCGTGGTATCTCAATTTTCCGGTAAAACCCGGGTTTATCTATGCCGCCGGAGAAAAAACCTTTGCCGTCCAAAAGACAGCCTTTGCCCTGGCGGAAGCCGCCGCCGCCGCTAATCTTGCGGAACAAATACGAGTTCAAATTGAAAGTTCAATAACGGAAATTTCAAGCAACGATAGAACCCTTATTGATGAACGAATAAAAAGCGAAGCTATCCAACAGGTAAATTACAAAATAATTGAACGGTATTACAACGAGGAAACGCATACCGCTTTTGTTTTGGTTGAAATGGCTCTTAAGTAAGCGGGAGTTTACTTGACCGCCGCAGTTGTCGCTGCCGCGCCGGACATAAATTTGGTATACGCGCGCACCTCTATATTGTGAGAGCCCGAGGCAAGACTTGCAGTGTCAAGCGAAACATGAGTCATACCGGTATTAAAACTTTTTTTGTATGCCCCGTCGATATAAACATCGAGCTTAACAACGCTGTTGTTCGCGCCGGACGAAAGTGTCAGCGCAAGGTCAAGGTTTGATCCTGAAAATGCCGCGGAAGTGATTAATACTGTCGGCTTGGTCAACTGCGCCGTTGTGATCTTGTCGCCGCCCGACGGCGGTAGATTACCTTCATAAGTTATCCTTACATCGTCGACTTTTTTATTCCCAAGTACGACAATGTCTTTAGTATCCCCGCGCAGGAGTATTACCCTCCCGTTTGGTTTTCCGCCCACTTGGCCTTTCGCGGCTAAATATGTTATATAGGGCACCGTGGTGTAATTCCAGTTCATTAGATTTGCTTCAACAATATCTATTGCAAGCGGGTCTTTCGACGCGAGTATGCTGCGTAAATTTTTCTGTTTGGCCTGTAAAGCTGCCAGGTTGTTGCCTGTGCCCGGGCCGTTATCAAGCCCCTGCAATCCGTCCATTACAACAAAATCGGCGGGGAGGCAGGAGAAAAAGTCCGCTATCCACTCATGCAAATTAATTGAATCATGGTTTACCATGCCGTTACGCCCGATACTATTGTTGGCAATTCCGTAAATTTTCGGCGGAGCGGCGCCTATTGATATGTTTTTAATGGCGCCGGTGACGACCGCGTTTCCATGATTTTTTACCACCGGGATGGAAATAAGCGCGTCCGCCTCGTACATTTTTTTACTCACCCAATATTTGCCGTCGCCTTTATAATACGTCTTATAGGGAGAAGAACCCCAGTAAGAACCGTCAGGAACAATTTTATATTTATAATCAGTCAATGTAACCTGAGTAACATAAGCCGTAAGTTTTGTTCCATCCCCCGGAGAATATACGCCCCCCTCGGTATCAAGCCCGATAATCTCGTTTACTTCGGTCAGGTTTGCCAAGGTATAACCGATATTGTTAAACTGTTCAGTCATATTACCGTTACATGAACCTTCAATGAGCATAATTTTTCCCTTGCCTGTGGCAGAATTATACGGACCGATAATTGCCCTAACAAGCTCGGATGTCGCCTGTATAACCCGCCAGTCGGTGCAGACGCCGTTCACTTTTTCAGGAATAATATTAGTTCCGCTGCTTGCCCAACCAAAATAAGTGGTTAGTACATTTGGCTTGAGTACAACCACATCGCCGGCTTTTATTATGCCGTCAAGCCCGCCCGCAAGTGTGACCGCCTCGGTAACCAGGGCTTTTATCTCGGCATAAGTAAAGTTTGCCGCCTGCGTTACCGTTGTTGATTGAACTAATGAGACTACTGATGGTTCTATCGGTGCGGGTTCTGCCGGCGTGGGTTCTGCCGGTGTAACAGTCTCTTTTTCATTTGTCGTTGTCGAGTTATCCTTGCTTTCGCAGGTGTTAAAGCCCGCCGCAATAACGAGGGCTAATAAAAATAGAATCTTTTTCATAACATTATTCTTCTATATAATAACGCTAATTTACACATAAACCAACCCCATTAATACCGCTGTAACGATAAGGAACAGGCAATACGCAGCCAGGAACAGGGGTGTAAATAATGTTGCCATAGCGATAAGCGGCGTCGGGCGTGTGGCGGGGCCGACTATAAAAAAGGCAAGCGCGGTTCCTTTCCCCATACCGTTAATAATCATAGCGCTGACAAGCGGTATCGCGGCTCCGCCGCAGGGAGACAGGGGGATGCCCAATAAGGCCCCGGCAAGTATGGATTGTATGCGTCCAGCCCGAAAAGCGGTATATATCAGGTTTTTTGGTATATACATCTCTACAACCACGCCCAGGAATATACCGATAAGCAGGTAAACCCCTAAATGTTTTAAATTCATCAAACAGTTGATAAAGTATTGTTTAACGATAAATAATTTTTTTTCCCGATTTGCGATTCTTTCACAGCCGTCGTCATAAAAATTTATGCTTTTTCTAACCATGAATTTTTCGGGGATAAGATATGACAACATTCCCACTAAGAAACTGAACACAAATACGGCGAGCGTGCGGGCAATCGCCATTTCCGGTCCGATGCCGCCTGCCGTCATGATAAAAAGCTGCGGGTTCATCAGCGACGAGGCGGCAAGAAACGCTATGAGCGGCGCGATATGCACTTTGCTCTTGTACAGTTCAATCACTACGGGAATTGTTCCGTAAGTGCACAGCGGCGAGACAATGCCTATAATTGACGCGGATATTACCGATACTACCGGCGACTTGGATACCCATTTATAAATAATTTTTGTCCATGAAGTAAATTTTAAAAGTTCGCCGACCATTACTCCACCGACCAGATACGGAAGAAGGCTAAGTAATGTCTTCCAGCACTTATAAAGGAGCCGGGGGGATTCAGCTAGAATCAATTGCAAAGTTTGCATTTTTCCCGTTAATCTCCCAAGAATTTAACTACGCTACGGTATCAATTTTGCTACCTTTTCAAGCAATTCGGTTTTACTGAGCGGCTTTTGTATGTATGCAACCGCGCCAAGTTCTATCGCTTTTTCCTTGTCCTTTTGGTCATTCGATGTCGTGTATATCGCTATTGAGGATTGGTGTAAGTTACTGAAGTTACGTATTCTTGTAAAGGTTTCCCAGCCGTCCATTTCAGACATTTTCAAATCCAGCAAAATCAAATGAGGAACATTACCGCCTTCCAATAAGTTCAAAGCCGCCTTGCCGGAAGTGGCTGTGGTAACGTTATAATCATTTTTCAACTCGCTTTCTGTCAAGGTAAGGACGGTTTCATCATCATCAACTACAAGGATCTTTTTCTTCGACAGCATAGTCAATTCATACATTGCCATGCGTAGTTTTTCCGTCATTGACAGTATTTCGCCATAGTCGGTTTTTACCATTTCGCTTTGACTTTGCAGACTGTCCAGCGCGGTGGTAATTGCATCGCTATGTCCCGACAACTCGCTAAAGGTATTGATCAAACCGGACATGGTTTCAGCGAAACCGCTGATTTCTTTGGCCATTGCGGTAATCCGGTTGCCGGTGTCGCCGGACTGTTTTTCGGTAACGTCTATCCCGGCAATAATATTTTTCAGCGTCTGGGAAATGTTCCGCGAATTTTCACGGGTACTGTCCGAAAGACGGCGTATCTCCCCGGCGACTACTCCAAAGCCCTTGCCCAACTCTCCCGCATGAGCGGATTCTATCGCCGCGTTCATGGACAACAGGTTGGTATTGGCCGCTATTGCGCTGATTATCTTAATTGCCTGCGCTATGCCGTCCACCGATTTGGAAATGTCTTCAACCGATTGAATTGTACTCCGCATGGACTCCTGACCTTTGGCGGCGTCTTCTATCAACCCTTTTATGGACTCCTGTTTTTTTCGGGACATTTCCGAAGTATCTTTGAGCGAGGCGATCATTTTTTCGGTTGCCACTGTAGATTGAGAAATAGTTTCCGCCTGCGAACTGATAGCGGCATTCAGTTTATTTATTAATTTGTTTATTCCCTCAATAAGGACGGACGCGTTTTTAATGTGTTCCTGAAGCTGCCGGTTAAGATCGCCTACGTCCTTTTGTTCTCTAAGCAGAGCAAGAATATAATGAGCACAATTTTCCGGTTTGTTTAACTTGTTGTGAATTGCCGTTGCCATTGATTTACAGCTTCCATAACCGCAGCAAGTACAGTTGTATATATCCTCATTGTTGAATTTCTTCAAACTGTGATAGATTCGGGTCAATTCAGTCTCGTTTGGATGCTTGATCGTATTGTTTCCGGAAATATCATGGTAGCTTCGGTTATACAGATCCTTTTTCCAGTACTTGTTCAAAGCATCGTGGTATTTTTTGAATGCGTCAGGTCCTTTTGGGTGATGTTGATCTTCTTCCAGTTTAGCTATGCGTTTTCGTACAGGGTCTTCAAGCATGGCCAGCGGTTTTTCGAAGTTCCCCGTACCGGGTCCGCCATTGCAGCCTTTTTCGCAATTCAGGCAGTCAACCAACAACGGCAGTTTAACATTGGAATCCAATACTTTTGGGAGTTCTTCCAAATAAGGATAGATGGCATATACTCCCTCAATCTTGAGGGTACGCCGCCTAATCCCCGGATCAAAACGCTCTGCGGTATCCAGCAATCCTCCGGGAATGGGGAACCCCGCCGCCCGTTCCGCACTTAATCCGGTATATGCATCCGCCGGAAAAGAGGAAAGATTTTTACCCTGATCCTCCAGAAGTTTTTTTAACGCAAGCATCGTAACATTGTAGTCTCCCATGCCGGTTTCATCATATTCCCGCCGTTTGGCAATGCAGGGGGAAATTACCGCTACTTTATGATTTTTATATTTGGGATAATACTCTTTGATCATTTTTATGGTATGCAGTATAGGGCTATCCGCCGGAGCAAGATAGGGCAGTAATTTTGGGAGGTAGATTTCGATAAAAGTTACAATCGCCGGGCATGGCTGTGAAATAATCATGCGGGGATTTTTTTCTTTGATATAGTTAACATAAGACAGAACTGTAAGTTCCGCCCCAAGGCTCACGTCAAAAACGGCTTCAACGCCCAATGATTTAAGGTAGCCGTTTAAGTTGAGATATTGATCGGTAAAGAACGAAGCGACAGCCGGGGCGACCACGGCAATGATTTTTTGTTTCCGTTTCAGATCGTTCATGAAACGACCGGTGTCGTCTATAAAGGTTCTTGCTTTGTGGGTACAGGCGTTAATACAGTTTCCGCAGCCGATACAGATGTCGTGATTTATCAGAAGTTTATCGCCCGCACCGTCCATGCAGTATTTAACCGGGCAAATTACAATGCAGGCGTAGCAGTTAATGCATTTTTCTTCATCAATCCGTATAACCGGAGTAAGTTCCGTTTTTCCCATTTCCTCTACCTCCATCCTGCAAAATTATTTATGTTTATTATATGATACCGGATGATCTTTGTCTAATAGTCATTTCTTTATTACTTCATAAGAACATTTGTGATATAGTTAGAAAAAGGAGTATTTATGGCAGAGGCAACTCTATTTAAAAATATTAATATTGTTCTCACCACTGCCAGGATGAAACAGATTGATCAACTGGCGATAGCCGGTAATATCAATACCGGGTACTCTTATATGTGTACCGCCGGCAGGCATATTTATGAAGCGGCGTTGTCTATGTTGGATAAGATAGCCGCGAAAGATGAGAATAAGAATGTAGCGGTAATATGCGGAAAAGGTAATAACGGCGGAGACGGCTATGTTACGGCAAGACTGCTTAAAAAGGCGGGAATTAATGTTGATTGTTTTTCTGTTTGCGATACCGGCGATTTGAGCGGAGAAGCGTTATTAGCTTTTAAGGATTACATCGAAATAAAAAATGACATCGTCCGCATACTTACCGGTAATGAAAAATTACCTGATTTTAACAATTACAGTTTGATAATCGACGCGATGCTTGGAATCGGGGCAAACGGAGAGCCTCGCGGATTGTATGCGGATGTGATTAAAGCTGTAAACGATTGTAAGGCTTCTGTTTTAGCGGTTGATACTCCATCGGGGCTTGATTGCGACACCGGAAAATGTACTTCTATATGTATAAAAGCCGATTGTACCGTGGCTGCCGGATTTTTTAAATTGGGACAATTCTATTACCCCGGCAGAGCTAATATTGGAAAATTACAAATCGCCGATTTAGGTTATCCCGAGAATATCGTGGAAGAGCAGTCCATCGGGATTTATTTGCCTGACATTAATTTCTTCAGCCGTATCCTGCCCGCGCGTAAGGAAAACGGATCAAAAATTGATCACGGACTTGCGCTTCTTGTGTGCGGCTCGCGCGGAATGAGCGGCTCTGCCGCGCTTGCGTCTGTGGCAGCGTTACGTAGCGGGTGCGGGATGGTTCATCTGGCTGTTCCTGAATCTCTTGTTAATACATTATCCGTTAAGGTTACGGAACCGGTTTTGCATCCTTTAGCTGAAACTGCTTCAGGCGCTTGCGCGGCGTCCGCGCTGAATAAAATTTTATCACTCTGTGAACGCATGGACGCTCTTTGCATCGGTTCCGGGTTGTCGAGAGAGCCGCAGAGCGCGTCTCTTGTGCGGGAACTTATCAAAAAAATTGATAAGCCGGCTGTAATTGACGCGGACGGATTAAACGCGTTTGTCGGAGCTTTATCGGAGTTTGCGGCGCACAAAGGGGAGATTGTCATCACTCCGCACATGGGAGAGTGGAAAAGGCTTTTCGGCGATTTGCCCGATGAGCCGCTTGAACGCATAAACAAGCTTAGGGATTGTGCGGCGCAATTTAATATGAATATTTTACTGAAAGGAAGCCCATCTATAGCTGTCGGCGCGAAAGGAACCACGGTCATTCTTCCTTTTGGGAATTCCTCTCTCGCGAAAGCCGGAACAGGAGATGTACTCAGCGGTATCATTGTCTCTCTTATCGCGCAGGGCTGTACTTGCTTCGAAGCGGCAATTCTTGGCGCGTATCTTCACGGAGAGGCGGGATGGCTGGCAAATGTAGACCTTACCGAATATTCGGTACTGGCAAGCGATTTGATGCATTATATCCCTAAAGTGATAAAACAAATAACAGGTAACAAAGGGAAGAAAGAGAGCTTAGCAAACTGAGAGTGTTGTCAATCTGCAATGCTTGCTAACCAATATCTTTCTTTGCTACCTATTACCTGTTATTTAGTTTATTTGACATAACACTAATTAAAACTGTATCCTTATATTATTATCCGCAGGCTTTAAATCCGCCCAAAGACCGTCAATGACATATTGCTGCTGTCCAAGAACAAAACGTCCCCAAAGACCAAGTTTGGATTTATCTACTGTTTTTTTCAAAGATAGATCTTCATCTCCGCTATAATGAGCGTTAAAAGCGTCTCCTACGGCATCAGTAATAATAGCAATATCCCTTTCGGAAACTTTAAATTTTCTAAGGACGCTTGCCGCCTCAAGCATAACAGTTTTCTTTACAAAAGCCGTTGCGTTAGCTGCAAAATCAGTTCCCGGATGAAGCCTATCTACTATTGATTCTGTGCGGATGCTCATTACATTGTCTTTTATCTCAACATAACGCACAGGACAAGGAGCGGTTACAAGAGAGCCTGTCTCAATATCATAGATACTTTTCCCGTTATACTCGCCGCGCGTAACATCCTGCGCGTGATAATGACCCGTAAAAATGAACCTTACGTTCCATGAAGCAAGAAAATTTCCAAAGTTGGCAAAATCCAGTATCAAATAATCAGGGTGAAGTTTTCTCTGTCCGTTCCAGTGCTCGACAGCGCCGTGGTGCATCATTGCCATAACAGGCTTGTTCTGCTTTGCCGCTTCGCGTAACACAGAGGCTATCCAGTCCGCCGTCCTTTGGCTGATTTTCCCCGAGACAATTTCATGCGACCCTGGTTTATTTTCACGGTAACGGCAGGCGTCCAGCGCAAGCAGCCATAAACCTTCAACAGGTTCTATAACATAACTTAACGAATCGTCATCGCGCATAATCGCATCGTTAAAACCAAACTCTCCGTAGATGTGCGCAAAATCATTGGCGAAAATTGAAGGGACAGGTTCTGTTGTGTCTCCGTTGTATTTTACGGAATCAGGGTTGTTAATATCATGGTTCCCCGGAACAACATAGGCGGGTATACCAGCGTCACTCAGCTTTTTCAGTTTTTGCGCTACAATCATGTGATTGATCAACTCGCCGTCCTTGGTTAAATCTCCGCAAACTAAAACAAAATTTACTTGAGACGCGATAATTTGATCTATTGCGTAATCAAGCAAATCCTGACTGTCCAGCAGCAGTTTGCGGTCGGAGTTCATTGTCTTTTCAAACTCCGCGCCGCTTGAACCAAGTGAAGCGTCATATAAATGTGTATCGCTTATGACGGAAAAAACAGCGTCAGGGTACGCGGGAGGCGTTCCTTTCTGTGTATTGTACTCATATTTAAGCGCGATCTTTTCCCTCGCGCAGGAAAAAGTAACGACGACCGCGATACATAAAAAAACGGCGGCAATTAATTTAATTGGTTTTTGGTTTGATTGTTTCATATCAATATATTAGGATTTTATTTGTTAGATGATCAAGATTTTTTTGTTAAAATTTTTAATCTATTTTTTATCAAGCGCTTTTCTCTGTTTTTCTGTATAAGCCGCCTGGATCGCGGTCATATTGACCGCTCGTTGGGTAAGGACTGTTTTTTCAATCATATTTATCCCGGGAGTACGAAGTGAATTTTGAAGCCGCGTTCGATGAGCGGCACAAGCCAGATGAATTGCGTCACGAGGAAAGCCATGATAGCGGTATTTGGGAGCCGTGGGATAAGTAGCCTCAGCGCTCTTGTAAAGAGTACTGTCTTCTACTATTTTTAAACTGCGGAGAGCGTCTTCAAAACTCTGAATAGCCTGAGTCAGGCTGCTACGAGTGATAGTATCGGTTTCATTACAAAAATGAAACTCCTGCTGCAGGTATGTTAGTTCAATCCAAATCATTATTTGCGGATTGGCGGATTCCTGAGCATTTTTAAAAGTGGTCAAAGCAAGAGAGATACCGTCCTCATAAAAGAGCCGCCCAACATGTTCAAGCCCATCAGTGGCAAGGTTTTTACGACCTTTATCTATGTTAAAAACACTTAAAAGAATATTACTTACAAAGCCAGTCAGATCCATATTCTGCCTCAGCTTCGGCAAGGTTCCAGCCGGTTTGTATAAGGAAATCCGCTCCGAAATGTTCTTTGGCAAACTTAGCAAGGTAAGGCTGTAAGGGAATCTTTTTTAACATTCGCTCATATTCCTTAAACTTACCCTGTTTCTTGAGTTCAAAAGCCTTAAGAGCGATGTCGGCTTCTTCTTCTAATGTCATCAATCGAGCTTGCGGCATAGATTTCTCCTTATTTATAGTATACCACTTCTTATCAATATATTAGGATTTTTTTTGTTATATAATCAAGATTTTTTATTAAGTTTTTAATCAATTCCTATTGCTATGGATAACGCCTGCCACAACTCGACAAGTTTTTCTTCAGAAAGATTTCCCACATAATCAGTTAATCGTGTTTTTAAAATACTGATTAATTCATCGCAGCGTATCGCGCTGGGATGCTTTAGTCCTTCTTCAACACCAACTTGAACTTGAGTACTAAGACCTTCATAATTGGTGTATACCGGCGCGCAAATAAGGGTAGAATAGGCGCTGTCGATTAGTTCTTGCCTCGAAACAATGACATAAACTCTTTGCTTTTTAGTGTCTGTTTTTAAACCAAGAGAAACTCTATAAAGTTCTCCCCGTTTCATATTATTGCCTGAAATTTCAAGTTTTCTTCAGCTTCTTTGTTAAATCGTTTTGCGTTGGCATTTAATATTTCAATATCACGTTGTTTACGTTCATGTTTTTTAAGTTCACTGATATAATAGATAAGGGCTGTTTCAATGAATTGAGAAATATTCATGTCCTTATTAAACATAGCAAGTTCCTTCAGCAGAGAATTAGATAGGGAAACAGATTTTTTTACTTTTGTTATCATACTACTAAAATACTACTTTTTTACTTCAAAGTCAAGTTTTTTCCCGCCCAGGCATTTACCGCAAGCAAGACATTCTCCTGATCTCCGGAACTGAGTTTTCGGTACGCTGCCACCAGTTTTCTCTCAATATCATTTAAACCTACCGGCTCAATTCCCGTCACAAGATATTCCGCCGAGGTTTCGAGCAGTTTCGCTATTTCAACCCCTTCTTTTAAATTGGGATACGTTTTCCGAGTCATCCACTTTCTGAATGTACTTAATGGAACGCCGATTTTACCGGAAATCCATTCCTGAGTCGTATTTTTAGCTTTTATCTCGTTTTTCAGCCTCATCCAGAAATCCATGCCCTCATTTTACCTAAAAAAAAGAGCAAAAACGGCATATTTATTATTGACAAAATACCATAATTGGATTTATTATCTTTTTAAATGAGAATATTTGGAATTATTCATCAGATTAGTGGGCAATTTTGGGTATTCAATAATTACAATTAAACGGCGGAAAAGACCGCAAAGGAGAAAAAAATGACAAACAAAAAAATCTGGTTGGGAATGCTGGTAATGGTGCTGGTATTCGGAATGACGGTTGTTGGGTGTGAGGACTTTGTTGTTGATGTAGAAGTAACAAATGATACTAATTTCACAGTTACAAAAGTTTTATTAAAAGACAACTCTGGGACTGCTCAAAATGATGATACATCTGGTATAAGTCCTAATTCAACAAAACAATTTTCAGTATATAGCTCTTATACTGGAATTGTAGAACTGTCAGTTTCAATAAATAATGAAAATGTAACTGTTACAAATTCTCTAACTGTACCTAATAAAAGTGGAAGTGTTGTTAGGTATAGACTTAAAGGAACAAATAAAACGGACATTGCCCTTGAAAAAAAATAGGGAGTTTTCTATTTGCCCAAATCACTAAGGAATAAATACAAATGGAAATTTCTATTGACTTTAACAAAGCCCCAAGTAAAGGCGATGTGATTTGGGCGATCCGCTTGCCGTTTCATTGCGGCATTTACGAAGATGATAATTCCGTTATTCATTTTGCTCCGGTAAACGGTAATAAAATGAAGGAAGATGCTGTTATTCACCAGTCAACTCTTACAGAATTTGCAAACGGTTCCCCTGTTTTTGTGATTGACTTTCCATCTGAAAAATGTCTCTCGCCTGATGAAGTCATTAATCAAGCAAAGACACAGCTAGACAAAAAAAATTACAGCCTATTGCTCAATAACTGCGATCATTTCGCAACATGGTGTAAAACCGGGAAACATTGTTCAATACAAATTGATTTAGCAAAAAAAATTCTTGTAGAGGTAGGTAAATATATTGATAAATTAAGAGAAAAAGATACCGCATTTGAGACAGGTGCGGAAATTTTCTGCGCTATTTATAAAATTGCAGAAATATTTGCATCGCCTGAGTTTAAAAAAATACTGTCACCGAGTTGACACGCAAATGCCATGTAAGGCATCGCTTTGGTGTCACTGTAGACCGATGATTGACACCATTGCGTTATCTTTATTCAAATAGCAATACACCAATTTTACTAATAAATTCATCAATTTTTTCAGGAGTAATTTTTGTAATAAATTCTATCTCTCTCGTTTTCCAATCAAGGCTTTTGATCTGGTCTGACAAAACGGTGGCTTCAATATCTCTTTTCCAACAAGATCGCCTGTTTCGATTTCTTTATGTATATTTTGTTCATTAATTCTACTTAACATTTCAGATAGTTTATTTTTTTGAATAGGTTTAATAATTCTCATTTTTCTCTCTTTTTTTACTACATATATGCGTTAATTTCAAGATAAGATAACGAATAAATACCTAAATCTTTGGGATAAATCTTATCTTTTTTCAATTAATATGCTATACTCCCAATAGGAGAAAACAATGGCGGAAATATTAAATATCGAAACAAAGAAAAAATTAATAGAAGCAAACTGGCGCATGGAAGATTTAAATGAGGTGCCTTATATCATCGAAGTTGGCCCCATGCACATGGGAACCAAAAAATACTACAACAACCCCGACGCGGAAATTGAATGGGCGGAAGATCACGCCAAAAAGCGGGAAGGAGTTTACGATTACGGTTTCCCCAACATTAAGCCCAATCAGGGGATTAACATCGTAGCGGGCGCGTTTGGCTGCAATTGCAAAGTCAACGACGAAGCCGACCCCTGGGTTGACTGCATTATCCGCGAGGAAAATGTCGATGACGTTTTCAAGCTGAAAGTTCCCGACCCTGTAAACAATCCCTACTTTGAACAGGCGTGGAAGCATGTCGAGGCGCTGCAAAGCAAATCAAAAATTCCGCTGAGAGTCGTCAATGTTCCCTCTCCGCTTGTTACAGCGTCCCTTATTTGGGAATATACATCGTTTATAGAAGCCACGCTTGTCTACCCTGACGAAGTTCACGCGCTTATGGATAAAATCACGGAAGCGACTATCGGCTACATTAAAGAAATGTTTAAACGGATAACGAACCTCTACGGGGTGAGCCATGAATTTTGGTATGTGCCAAAAGCGATGGGCATCCGCGTGAGCGATGATACAGCCGCGCTTCTTTCACCTAACCTGTACCGCGAATTCGGCGTAAAGTACAATTCAATGATAGCGAAAGAATTTAACGGCATTGTAGTACACTCCTGCGGCGACGTATCCAATGTCGCGGAAGCGATGATGGAAATCC
>Ga0268262_10003694_pt1 | contig 16375 bp, 12 predicted proteins | sample TergutNc150P3_FD_190354 | JGI IMG/M metagenome (GOLD analysis project Ga0268262, IMG submission 190354) | Nasutitermes corniger P3 segment gut microbial community from laboratory colony in Florida, USA - Nc150 P3 (SPAdes) (version 2) | ecosystem: Host-associated > Arthropoda: Insects >... | reverse complement strand
GGGCGAGCAGGTGCGTACCGACATAGCGTACCAGAATCTGCCTGTAAGGATCATCGCGACCCATGCCGGCATTTCATTCGGGCATGCCGGAACCACGCACCACTGCACCGAAGATCTCGCTGTAATGCGATCAATATCGAATATGACGGTAGTCTGCCCGGCGGACGGTATCGAGACAAGCCGCACAGTCCGCGCATCAATGGACATTCCCGGCCCTGTGTACATCAGGATTGGCAGGGGCTTCGAACCGCCGTTGTACGAAAACGAGGACTATCCCTTTGAGATCGGCAAAGCAACGCAAATGCGCGACGGGAAAGACATCACCATAATATGCTGCGGCATAGCGGTGCTACAGTCGGTGCAGGCGGCAAAAACCCTCGCGGAACAGGACGGCTTGTCCGTCCGGGTGCTCAATATGCATACCGTCAAGCCCATTGACCGGGAAGCGGTACTGAAAGCGTTAAGCGAAACCCGCCGCATCCTCACCGTGGAGGAGCATAACGTGCAGGGCGGCCTGGGGGACGCGGTTGGCAGCGTAATAGCAGAGTCCGGCAAGGGCTGCGTTTTCAAAAAGCACGGCATTCAGGATGAGTTTGCCGTTATCGGCTACGCGGAGGATCTGTACGCCCATTACGGCCTGGACAGCAACGGGATTATCGGCAAGGTGCGTGAAATCATGGGAATGGAATTTGAGGCCGATGAGGACTGGAACGATGAATGAGCAGGAACTGACCGCGCAGTTATTTTTTAACGCAGCGTTTCCGGTCATGCAGGTGGTCATTGACGACGATCCGTCAATGAACGCGAAATTCCGCGATGTGGCTGCAACCGTTCAGATCTGTGCCAAAAACGGGAACGAGCTGGTTGCCTGCCACCTGGTATTCGATCGCGGCAAACTCAGCGTAAACCAGGGGCCCGCCCAGGCACCTGACATTACCCTTAGTTTTAGCTCGCTGGCAAAGATGAATACCATGTTCAGGGGAGGCGCTGCTCTGCCGTCCATCAAGGGCTTTTTAAACTTAAGTCTATTAATAAAAATCTTCAGCCTGCTCATGTCCCTGATGATCATGATGCCGTCAAGCAGGCCGAAAGAACCTGCCAGGCAGCGGCTCAAGGTCAAGATGAGCCTCTACATGATTGCGCGGGCGCTTTCAACCTACAACAAGCTGGGAAACCCTGGGATGTCCGAATGGTGCCGCCGCCAGCCTGACCGCATTTACCAGTTCATCGTTGATGACGAACCGGAGATTGCCTGTTACCTTCGCGTAAAAGCGGGGAAATCAAAATCAGGCCACGGGGTGTACAAGCGCCGAAGTCCCTTCGTTCTGTTTCATTTTTTCAATGTAGCCGGGGCTTTGAAAGTGCTGCTGAAAGACGTGGCTTTTGTCGAAGGGGTAGAGAAGGGCTGCGTTGAAGTTATAGGCTCCCCGGAATATGCCATGAACCTCAATGATTTTATGGCTGTTTTACAGGGATTGATGACGTGAGGAATCAACAATGAAAGACCCGGAAACCCTTGCTTACATTAATATGTACGGTATTTTAGGATGCCTTGAAGACCTCTGCCGGTTTTCCCCAGATGCCAAAAATCTCGCGTCAGGAAAACCTACCTCGATTTCCTTTTGCGTCAAAGGCGGCCCTTCCCTGACCCTGCGTTTTGCGGAAGGGCTTTGCAAAGCCGAGGAAGGGGAAGGCAAGTGCGACATAAGGCTCCCTTTATCCGGTTTTTGTAAATTCAACGGGGTGATAGACGGGACGGTAACGCCCATTCCAAGTAAAGGCTTTACCAGGATTGGCTTCCTTACCAAAAACTTTATCAGCCTGACAAAAATTCTGGAAAGCTATCTCAGGGCAAAACCGGCGGATCTCGCGAAAAGCGATTTCTTTGAAGCCAGCACGATCATAATGTTTCACCTGATCGCAAGGGCGGTCTCCCAGATAGGAAACCATGACAAAATAGGGCGTTTTTCCGCTTCTAACATAGTGGATGGGACTGTCGTACTTTCCATTAAGGGTGGCTCCGATGGCAAGGGCGCGATCCAGGCGGCAATTGCCGTTAAGGATCACCGCCTTTCTACCAGCCGTGAAATACCAGAGCATTATCACGCCATCATGGAGTTTGAAAGCCTGAAGCTTGCCCGCGATGTTTTCGACGGAAATGTCAGCACCCTTGGATGTGTCGGCAACGGTCTTATCTCCATGAGGGGAAATTTGAGTATGCTGGATAATGTAAACCGGATACTGGATCGGGTTGCCGTTTATCTGGCGTAAGGAGCATATATGGGATTCCCGATTAATAGCTACGATAAAAGCAGGGAAGAATACAACCGCGCCCTGAAAGTGATTCCGTCCGGCGTCTATGGGCACCAGGGGCCGGCGGAAGGCTGCTTTGTGCCGGTAAGCGCTTTTCCGTTTTTTTCCCGCCGCGCGAAAGGCTCATATTTCTGGGATGTGGACGGAAACCGCTTTATTGACTATATGTGCGCTTACGGGCCGAATGTCCTTGGCTACAATGACGAAGAAGTGGACGAAGCCGCCGCGAAGCAGAGGGCGCTTGGGGACTGCATCACCGCGCCCTCGAATGTGATGATCGACTTCGCCGAGCTCCTTGTGGATACGGTTGCCAGCGCCGACTGGGCCTTCTTTGCAAAAAACGGCGGCGATGCCACTACATTGGCGATTCTTACCGCCAGAGCTTTTACCAGCCGCAAAAAGATTGTTTTCTTTAAACGCTATTACCACGGAGTTGCCCCATGGGCCCAAAAGGTTGATTATCCTGGCATCCTGGAAGAAGACGTGGCTAACAATATTTACGTGCCATGGAATGACTATGAAGGGCTTGCGCAAGCTTTTGAAGATAATAAAGGGGAGATCGCGGCAATAATTTCCCAGCCCTACCAGCATGGCAATTTCGTTGACAACGAGCTGCCGGCTGAAGGCTTCTGGCAGAAGGTCAGGAAACTCTGCACCGAAAAGGGCGCGGTGCTTATCGTAGACGATGTACGGACCGGCTTCAGGCTGGATCTTGCCGGAAGCGATCATTTTTTCGGGTTTGAAGCCGACCTTATCTGTTTCTGCAAGGCTCTGGCAAACGGCTACAATGTCAGCGCGCTATGCGGCAAAGATTTCCTGCGTAATACCGTGAGCGGCATAACCTATACGGGCAGTTACTGGCTTTCGGCGGTACCTTTCGCAGCCGGGATAGCCTGTATCGGAAAGATGAAACGCCTTGAGCTTCCCAAGCTGCTTCTGGAAAAGGGAACCAGGATCAAAGAGGGGCTCATTGCCTGCGCCAAAAAGCATGGCTACGATCTCCATGTTACCGGAGCGCCAGCGCTTTTCTACCTACGCCTCGCCGACGACGATTCGCTCATGCTCCACCAGAGGTGGATCGCTGAAATGGTAAAGCGCGGAATTTACGTGACGAACCACCACAACCATTTTCTCAACTACAGCCTGAGCGACGCTGATATACAAACCACCATCGAAGCAGCGGACGAAGCCTTCGCGGTGTTGTAAATAGCCTGTTAAAATTTTTCCCCGTAGTAAATACCTGCCCATTCCCAGCGGCCGTGTATTTCCGGGTCAAGAGGGAAATAAATTTTTCTGAAATACAGATACCAGGTGGAAATGTATTGCGACCAGCCCCAGGTTCGCAGGTACGCTTCGTTGGCGGTGGAGCTTAAATCAAGGCTTTCCGCGTAGCGTATGCGGTTCCCCCTCATAAAGTCCGAAAGGTTAAAATCAACGTGCCCCGCCACGCCCACCTCGCCTGCGTCTTCCTGTTCCCAGGTTCTGGTGAAAAAATTCACCTTGGCGTGGTACTGCCAAAGCCTGTTTGAAAAACCGTTGTCCAGTGCATCTTTTACGGCGTTTACAAGGGCATTTAGGTTTTCAAAAGTCCAGTCCTTGGCGGAATTGTAAAAGTCCACCAGCTGCTTTGCGTAGTTGTCGGCGTTTGGAAAGCCCGGAACATTGGAACCCATGTAAGAAAGGTATTGCGCATAAGCCTTAATCGCGTTATTCCAGTCTCCGGTACCTTCACAAGCCTGGCCAAGCATGAAGAAAGACGAGCCCTTATCTATCTGATCCAAAAAACGTGAAATAAGCTCGTCGTAATACCATTCCCTTTGAAGGGGATTGTCAACCAGAAGAATAAGCTGATTTAAACATGCCAGGTGAATGGACTTGCCCATGACAGTCAGGTCGTGATAGTTCTTAACGATCATGTCAAAATAAAGCGCCGCCATAGGGTAGGCTTCCATCTGCTGATAGGCAAAGGCGATCATGAAAAGGTAGTAGGGGGCGTAAAAATCTTCCGGGTTTTCATGCACTCTGGTACTGAGAAAATTGATGAGTTTGCTGTATTCCTTCATTCGGACATATGTGTTGGCAATTTCCCTGACAACAGAAAATTGTTCCCGGCTACCGTTGACCTCCGGTCGGACGGTTTTCAGGCTTCCTTCTTCGGTGGCAAGGAGGTTAAAATATGTCCTGAGTTTATCCTGCTCTTCTTTTGTTCCGGAAATAAAATAATTGTCATTTATCTGATTAGGGAATATTATCGGTATATCTTCATTTTTGCATGCCGAAAGGCATATCATAAAGAATGATAAAAATACCACTCCTAAAGCATTATGAAAGCCCGGAAGGTTTACGCTTTTTTTCACATTAATAATTTTACTGATAGTATCATCCATTGGCAAGGCAGAGGTAAAGGCTTATATTCGTATGATGGGCGGAAAAACGGTGATTATTACTATTTTCTTTTTTCTGCTTTTTTCATGCATTTCAAATTCCGTGCCAAAGGAAATATTGCTGCCCACAGAAACTACCGTAATAACTGAAGCTTCAAGACCAGTCCCGGCGGTGAACAGGGGAGGCGGCGGAATTGTGGATGAAATTTGTTCTTCCGCCGAAATTGGCACTTCGTCAGCCTTGTTTAGCGCCCTGGAAATTATCAGTAAAGAAGGACTTGCATCCACGGAATTTGGCCGGGCTATGGCAAACGTCAGCATTACCCTGCTGAAAACGGTTTACCCCGCGGTTGCGTCCGGACTGCCTGCTCCTGATCCCCCATTAACCCATCTTTACTCCCGGATTATCAGGGAAGCAGAAAGGGGTGCCTATGTTCCGCCCAGGAAAAATTCGCCCGATTTTCTGGAGCATATCCTTCCATTTTTAAGCATTTACCCCGGCGTGAAAACAGTCTCGCCTAACAGATACCTTTCGGCGCTGCCGGATTTGGAAAGGGCCGCTGAACTGAACAGCGAATCTGTCCTGGCGCCTTATTTCATGGGAGTTGCCTTTGAATGCCTGAATCAGGCTGAAAAAGCGGTTAAGCAATATACAGAGGTCTGGAATGCGTTTCCCGATTGCTACCCGGCCGCCCTCGGCCTCGCTCGGGCAATGGAGGGGGAGGGCAAGTATCCGGAAGCCGAGAGTTTCCTTTCGGATCTGGCGGGTCGTTTTCCTGACAATACACAGATACAGCGTCAACTGGCCCTCTCTTATTATCACTCAGGCAGATGGGCGCGCGCGCTGGCCGCTGTGGATGATATTTTACAAAAAAACCCCAGAGACGGGGAATTTGTCTTAATGAAAGCCCATATCCTTGTTGAGCAGGGGCAGCTCCTGCAAGCTCAGGCGCCTTTGGATTTATATGCCGGGATAAACCCCAATAACCGCTTCGCCCTTTTTCTCCGCGCAAGGGTTCAGGCTGAAGCTTACTACAACAGGGAAGGGGCCTTGAATTACCTGAGATCCATAATCAGAAGCTCAACTCCGGCGGATGATTATTACAATGAAGCCGCGATATACGCGGCAAGGCTTTTGATGGAATCTAACCGCCCGCAGGATCAAACAGAGGGCAGGGATTTGCTGGCTAAGCTTTTGGCTGTTCCCTCAGGCCTAAGTCCGCATCCCTCTCTGGAAGCGTTAAGCCTTGCCATGTGGGACGCAATCAGGCGGGAGTCATACCGGGACGCAAGGCTCTACCTTGGGTTGCTTCTGGAAGAACGCCGCTCAACGCAGGATCTTCTGGCGGCGTACACCGTAGAAAAGGAACAGGGAAACGCCACGGCGGCGTTTTCTTATGCGCGGGAACTTTATCAGCTGGATCGTTCAAACGATGAGGGAATATTGGCTTATATTTCAGCGTTGATCGAAATTGGCCGCAAAGATGAGGCTGCCGGGATAATAGAAAGCAGGCTTGCGGGCACAGCCGGCGGCGCGCTTAAAAGCAGGTATTATTACCTCCGCAGCCTGACAATGGGCAACGAGGAATCGCAGATGAACGATCTCCGCTCAAGCCTTTTTGAGGATTCACGCAACATAAATTCACTGATCGCGTTGTTTGAAATATATATGCGCCGTAATGATGAGAGGCGGGCGCTTTCTTACCTGAGGCAGGCCCTGGCTTTGGCTCCGGACAATCCGCAGCTTAAGCGTTACGAAGCCGAATACTCAGCCGCTCTTAGGGGCGGTAATTAACGCGCCATTACTACGCCAGGAAGCGGGCTGCGTGCTTTTATCGATATATACTTAAAAGGATGGATGTCAAGGGCATTTGGATACCAGCCATCAATTTCGTTTGTGTCAATAATGTTTATCGCGGGACTGAACGATATTGGCAAAACGTTCCCCCTTGACAATAGCAGCTCTTCGGCTTCCGCAAGGGTATCCCATCTTTTTGCGCCTTCTTCGTTCATGGATTTTTCTATCAGCGCTTCATAATCGTCGTCATTGTGCTGGGCGTCGTTCAGGTTGGAATCCCTGCACCACATCTGTAGAAAAGTGTAAGGGTCGGCAAAATCCCCAATCCAGGTGGTATATCCAACATCGTAATCGTTTTGTTTCGCGAATTGATAATATTGCCTGAACGGGACTACGTCAATTCTTACCGGAATGTTCAGGATTTCAAACCACGCCCTGGCCATCAGTTGCGCGATGCGCTCGGCTTCCTGGGACGGGGTAATGCGGATCACCAGCTCCGGCAGCCCTGTTCCCCCTGGATGGTTTGCTTCGTTCAATAAACTAATTGCCTCTTCTATGTTGGATTTATCCAGCCCGTCTATTTTTGGATAGTCCGAAAGCGGGTGGATCAGGGTTTTCGCGGGCAGGGAATGGCCCTGCCGGATTTCCTGCCATGGCAATACCAGCGAGAGCGCCCGCCTCAGGCGGTAATCGTTCCAGGGTTCTCTGGCGGAGCGTATGTAATAGTAATACGTTGCGAACATGGCGTTTACTTCAATGCCGCTGCGATCTGTCAGGGCGTCGTAATTTACGTCCCCCTGTATCCATCGCCCGTCACCGGAATTCCACATTGCCGCCGCCTCGTCTCCGTCTTCCGCGTATTTAATTATAAGCCTGTTGAGTGAAACCCGTCCGGCATCCCAGTAATGCTGGTTTTTTATAAAGGTAATCTTATCTTCGTTTATTTCTTCTATGAAAAAGGGGCCGTTGGAAACCGTATTTTCCCATTTTTCTTCTTTCAGCATGGAAGGGTGTATTGGGCTGAAAGAATGGTGGCATAGCATACTTGGGAAAAAAGATGCCGGGGAATTCAGCCGCACCACAAGGGTTTTTTCATTTGGGGCGGAAATGCCCACTTCATCCTGGCGGATTTTTCCAAGCCTGTAATCCCTGGCTCCCTTTATAATGTCAAAAAGGGAAGAGTAAGGCGAATCCCTGTCCGGCTCCAAAAGGGAAAGCCATGATGCTCTGAAATCTTCGGCCTTGAGGGGATCGCCGTTTTGGAACCTGGCGTTTTCCCTTATGTTAAAGGTCCATTCCTTTCTGTCTTCTGATATTCTATAGCCGCTTGCGGACGCAAGTACCGGTTCCATTGTTAAGGGATGGTAGGAAAAAAGCCCTTCGTAAATGGCTGTGTAGATTTGGGCTTCGCTCGCGAAGTATGATTTGCGGAAATCCAGCTCCAGTTCAGTTTTGGAAAACACTGCCACAAGCTCATCCCGCGATCGCGACCTTGGCCTGGTCTCGGCGTAATCAGCGTCTTCTGCCAAAACATAGAAACATCCAAAGCGTATTAAAGCGATAGCTGTGATTAAAAATTTGTAAAAGAATTTCATCTGTGTACCTGTACCCCTGAAAATCAGAACTCCTGGGCTGCTTCTAAGTCTCGGGTCCGGGGCCTACTCCCAGGCGCTTAAGCTGTTCTTCTTCTTCCTTTTGGGCGCTGTATTCATGGCGTTTTGAATTTGCCCTAAGAATGGCGTTTTTTATTGTCCCCAGTTCCGGCTTTATGCCTTTGATTTTATCCCGGTCTTCTTTGTCTACTTCCGCCTTAAAAAACTCATCAAGAGCTGTAAGGGTCTTGTGCATTGATTGAACTTCCCTGACATTCCTTTCAAGGAAACCGATAAGCTGTTCTTCCTGCATGGCTTCCAGTTTGGACGCCGCGCTTCCCCTGGATGCCATGGGAGCCAGGGTGCGGATCTTCCGATCCAAATCCCCGCGGAACGTGCTGAAATTGACCCTTTCACGTACGTTTACGGCTTTGACCGGATCCATATATTCCACATTAAAAATTACCGGATCAGGTTCCTTGTTCAGCATTTGCTGTAAAAGCTTTTTCAATTTTTGCAGAAAGCCTTTCTTTTTGCTTTCAAGGATGGTCTCATTCTCGTCCAATTTACCGGCTATATCGGTAAAAGTTTGCGCGGTACCACCAAGTGTCTGAATTCCCTCTATAAGTATACTCTTAAAAGAAATTTGAACTTTTGCCGCTTTGGGTTTATTGTCCGCTACTTTGAGTTTTTTTAAGACATCATCCCTAAGGGTAGGGCCTTCGGGCGAGGTATCTTCTTTTATTACTTCTTCCGCGAGATCCGGATAAAAAGGAGTTCCCGATTTGGCTTGTAAAAACGCTTTCTTTATCTGATTTGAGTTTGCGGCATCCGATTTGGACATACCGCCTGTCACATCTCTTAACTCAAGTTTATACAATTCCCTTCGATAGTCAGTTAAGGCTTTAAGGTAGCCCATAATTGGCGTAAATGATTTGCTAAGATGAACCAGGGATTCGCTTATTACACTCATCGTCAGTGGCTCTGTGCCAAGCTTTATCTGATTCGTCATTTCCGCTACGGCTTTAGTCATTGGATTCTGTGAATCCGGGCTAAGGTTCACCCAATCAATGTACCTTACCAGGCCGAGAATGCGTTTTATCCTGTCCAGGTTGAGGTAATCCGCGTTAAACGGGTAAAAATTTACCAGAAAATCCAGTTGGTTATCGTAGTTTGCAAGCCTTTGGGTTAACTGTTCCATTCTTTCCGCGTCTGAAAATCCGGTCGCGCTGGGCACTTCAATTTCCGCAATCTTGGCTTCCTGCTTATAGGGATCTTCGTGAATTAGCCCCTTCTTGAGGTATAAATTGTAAAGTGACGCGAAACCTGTGTGGTACATACGAAGCTCATCTTTTAGTTTTGGAAGCTCCGACTTTTCCAGCCAATCAGCCCTCTCTTTGAGAGCTTCGTCAAGGGTTTTTAGATAATCGCCTTCTTCTGCCATTAGATCAATTATGCAATAATTCTAAAAATTATGCAATCTTCCTTTTTGGTTCTCCGTAAAATATGAATTTTTATTGATTTTTTTTCTTAAAAATCAAAGCAGATTACATCCCGGCGCAGTATATAAGCATGAAATACAGGCCTTTTACCGGCTTTCTGGTTTTTATACTGGCTTTAACAACCTCGCTTGCAGGCTGCAGAGACGGGTCGCAGGTACATTCCCTTTACGAGACGGCGCTTCCGGCATTGCCTGACGGCTGGAGGGATATCCTTGGGGAACCGTGCTGGCACCTGGAGTGGATTGGCGAAGAGGGAACCTGGAACAAATGGGAAGGAAGGCAGGGCGCTAAAGCTCCATCCCTTTCTTTGGTTCAGGAATGGACTACCCCGGTGCTGGCCTGGCCTTACTGGCCTGGTTTGGATTTAGTTCCGGGGATTATGCGGCCTTGCGGGGCCTTGTTTCCCTGGGACGCCTCCGGCAACAAATTAGTTTTAAGCTGGAAGGGCGGGGTAGACGCGGTCTTCTGGAAAGAGATGGCAGCTATTGATGCTGATAAATCGGAAACTGCTAAAAGCAACCGCATTCCCTGGCTCTTCGATTGGCCGAGGTTCAGGGAAATAATAGCGGGTGAAAACGTCAGCGATGCTGTCAGGCAGGATCCCTGGGTGGTGGACTGGAAAGAGGTTGGCAGAAAAACTGTCGAATCAGGTTTTGACCGCCGCCGAATTAAGCCTGTGAAATTTACCAAAATTGAAATTCCGCTGCCGACAGGGCGTTGGGCAGGCAGTTCTCCCTTTAGCCCTTTGCTGGAAGTCCCTCCCGAAGGCTCCATTACTTTTGAAGTTACGGATCTCGTGGGTACCTGGGTTTCTTCATGGGGGATTCTAAAATGCTCAAGTTCCGGCTGGATATACCGCCCCTGGTGACGAACAGTGTATTTTCTCAATAATATAAGGTTGTGAATAAAATTTTGCTATTGTTGCTTTTGATCCCCTTTCTGGCAGCGGGCTGCAATAAAAAAGACAATACCAGCAATGGTTTAATAACTGAGATAAATGATGAAGAGCAGGAATACGCGAGCTTACCCTGGCCCGCTATTGCGAGGCTTCGTGCGGGAGAAAATCCAATCTGGTTTGAATTCGGGCAGGACGGGCCCTGCTTAATTGAGACGGCTGCAGCAGCTTCCCTTACGCCTTATGCCCCGTGGCCCCATGCGCGGTATGTTACCGCAATCGCAATATGGAACGGCTTTCTTGTGATGGCAGTGAACAGGGATGGCTTTCTTATCTTTGGGCCGGCCGGGGAATCGCCTGAAGCCACGGAGCTGTTGTTATGCCGCTCTGCTTCAAGCGGTCTTTGGGATCCGTATACAACGGAATCGTTTTTTATATGGGAGGGCAAGCCGGCGGTACTTCTTTACAGGAATGATTTTTTCGGCGAACTAACTGCGCCAACCCCTGACCCGCGGGTTTACGCGCTGGATTCCTCCAGCCCGGTTCCTTTGGGTGCGTATGTTCCCGCTCTGGAAATTTTTCCCTCAGGCGGTAGCTGGGAAACAGAGCTTTTGCGCCGCGGGCCTGACGGCCTCTGGTATTACCGCATGAAAGAAAAAGCGCGGGGCAGGAACGAGACCGCTTATTTTCGCACTGACGATCTCAATGTCGAAGGCAAAAAAATTTCTTTTGGTGAATGGATGAATTCGGACCGTGGCGAAGATACGGAATATATCCCGCATAATTTAGCCATTTTGCTTGAGCATGTAAAGAAATTCTTTCCCGAAACAAAGAGCATTTTGAAAACAATATCGCCTGATTTTGAAGGGCAACGCATTTATACAATCGGAAGTACCGACGGAGCTTCCGACGGTGCTTCCACGATTGCGGAGAATACCGGCTTATTATACGCTTATTGTCAGAGTGCGTCTGAACCCCTGGCTTTAATAATCCTTCCTGACGGAATGGGTTTCATCTTGACCGGCGGTGAGCGGGAAGCCATTCCTTTTTCACTCCCGGCCATGCCTGAAGATTTTGTTTACACAGGCGTGGCGGTTTTGGGAAATGTATTAATAGCGCCATGGGAGGAACAGCGGGAAGCTGGAGTGGGCGCAGCGGGATTTATGGTGAAAACTATGGCATTTTAATTTATTGAAAAGGAGAATAACATGAGGGCAGTACAGACAAACGCCGCTCCAGCGGCAATCGGGCCTTATTCCCAAGCAATGGTTTCAGGAAACCTGGTATTTACATCGGGTCAAATTCCTTTGTCGCCTGAGACCGGCGAAATAACCGGCACAGGAATAACCGCACAGACCGAACAGGTTTGCAGGAACCTAAAAGCGCTTTTGGAGGCTTCAGGTTCGTCCATCGCTAAAGTCTTAAAGACCATATGCTTCCTGGCGGACATGAACGATTTTGCGGCTTTTAACGCTGAATATGAAAAGCATTTTACCGGAAAACCAGCGCGCTCCACTGTAGCGGTAAAACAGCTCCCGAAAAACGCGCTGGTAGAAATTGAGGCAATCGCGGAAATTTGAGGTCAGTAGAAACGGCGTTACCGAAAAGGCAACGCCGTTATGCCGCTATATTACGCTATACAATATTTGAGCGTAAGTCGGGAATGGCCAGTGTTTTCTTGCCACAAGCGTTTCAAGCTCGTCAACTATAAGCCTCAATTCCGCCATTGCGGTAAAAATTTTGTCCCGGTAAAAAGTCGCGTGAGCCGCAATATCATTCTCTTCCTTCGATTCCAATATGGTGTTTTCCAGTATAGACAATCTTTTTTGAAGAGAGGTGGATAGTTTCGCTATGCTGCCAAGCAACTGCTCCTCCACCGATACGTCATAGTCGCCGCAGGCTTTCTTTCGCTGCAAAAGCTTGGCCAAATCTTCCTGGTAATTCAGGCAGGCTGGAATTATCTCCCCTTTGACCATGTCCACCATCGTAAGCGCTTCTATGTGGACAATTTTACAGTAGGTTTCCATAAGTATTTCATAGCGTGAATGAAGCTCTACTTCGGTTAAAACGTTGTGTTTTGTAAACAGTTCAATGCTTTTTTTGGTAATGAGCGTGGGAAGCGATTCTACGGCGCTCCTTAAATTTGACAGCCCGCGTTTCCTGGCTTCCTGAACCCATTCGTCTGAGTAATTGTTGCCATTAAAAATGATCCGTTTATGCTCGTGAACCGTATTCTTGATTAGCGCTGCCAGATCGGCGTTGAAATCCTTCGACTTCTCCAGGCGATCCGCAAACTCTTTTAAAACATCGGCGACTACTGTGTTCAATATGCAATTCGGGTCTGCAATTGAAAAAGATGAACCCACCATCCGGAACTCAAACTTATTGCCGGTAAACGCGAAAGGCGAGGTCCGGTTGCGGTCGGTTGAATCCTTCGGGAAATGCGGCAGCGCTGTCACCCCGATTTGCATCTGGAGTTTTTCTTTGCCCTTGTAATTTGTTCCTGAATCAATCGCCTCAAGAATCTCTGTCAATTCCTCGCCGAGGAATATAGATATAATAGCCGGAGGCGCCTCGTTAGCGCCAAGCCTGTGATCGTTAGCGGCGCTGGCAGTAGAAACCCGGAGCAAGTCCTGGTATACATCAACAGCTTTGATCACCGCGGCCAGGAATATCAGAAACTGGGCGTTCTCATGCGGCGTCTCGCCGGGTTTAAGCAGGTTTATTCCGGTGTCGGTCATTATGGACCAGTTGTTGTGCTTTCCGCTCCCGTTGACTCCGGCAAAAGGCTTCTCGTGTAAAAGGCATGCAAGGCCGTGACGGTCAGCCACGCTTTTCATCAGCTCCATTGTCAGCTGGTTGTGGTCGGTCGCTATATTTGTTGTCGAGAATATCGGGGCAAGCTCGTGCTGCGCAGGGGCTACCTCGTTGTGTCTGGTCTTGGCAAGGACGCCCAGTTTCCAAAGCTCTTCGTCAAGCTCTTTCATAAAAGCGGATACGCGAGGCTTGAGGCAGCCGAAATAATGATCTTCAAGCTCCTGCCCTTTGGGCGGACGGCTTCCAAACAGAGTCCTGCCCGTGTAAATCAGATCGGGGCGCTCCAAATACATCTTTTTGTCAATAAGGAAATATTCCTGCTCGGGGCCAACCGTCGTAAGAACGCGTTGCGCAGTCGCGTCGCCGAAAAGCCTGAGCACACGCAAAGCCTGCTTGCTTATGGCGTCCATTGAACGAAGCAGCGGGGTCTTTTTATCAAGCGCCTCGCCGGAATACGAGCAAAAGGCGGTAGGGATGCAAAGCGTCCCGTCTTTGATAAAGGCGTATGAGGTCGTGTCCCAAACGGTATAGCCCCTGGCCTCAAAAGTGGCGCGGAGCCCCCCTGACGGAAAACTGGATGCATCAGGCTCTCCGCGTACAAGCCCTTCCCCTGAAAACTCCATGATAATTTTTCCGTCGTCTGAAGGGGAAATAAAACTGTCGTGCTTTTCCGCTGTAATGCCGGTCATCGGCTGGAACCAATGCGTAAAATGGGTTGCGCCTTTCTCTACAGCCCAGTCCTTCATAGCGGTTGCTACTACATTGGCAACGTCAAGCTCCAAATGCGTGCCCTGTGACATTGTCTTTTTCAGCGCCTTGTAAACATCCTTTGGAAGGCGGGCTTTCATTACCTCGTCATTAAAGACCATGCTTCCAAACAATTCCGGAATATTATTCATAATAGTACCTCCAAAAAAATATATTAGTTTAGCATGAAAAAAAGCGCTTACCGATAAAAGGCGAAAGCCAGTTACCGATAAACGCCATTGTTTATCAGATAGAACCCTACAAAAAAACAAAAATTTTGTCAAGGGGCCGTAATTCAGAATACCTCATTCCCGCTATTTCGTCTGTCTTATCCGAATATGTACCTCGCGGAGCTGCTGTTCTGTTACTTCGCCTGGGGCTCCCATGAGCAGGTCTTGCGCGGCGCTGTTCATGGGGAAGGCGACTACCTCGCGGATGTTTTCTTCTTCCGCAAGCAGCATGACTATACGGTCAATGCCTGGGGCCATACCGGCGTGAGGCGGCGCGCCGTAGTGGAGGGCATTGTACAAAGCGGGAAATTTCTTTTCAATGTCGGCCTGGGTGTACCCCGCAATTTCAAAGGCTTTAACCATTACTTCAGGCAGGTGGTTGCGGACCGCGCCGGACGATATCTCTACGCCGTTGCATACAAGATCGTACTGCCAGGCAAGGATGTCGAGGGGGGGCTGTGTTTCAAGGGCTTCAAAACCGCCCTGCGGCATGGAGAACGGGTTATGGGTAAATTCAACAGCGCCAGCTTCTAAGGAAGCCGAAGCTTCTTCGCTGATGCCGTACATCGGAAAATCTACGATAAAGCAGAACTCGAAGCTGTCTTTGTTGACAAGATTCAACTGGTTGCCCAATGCCGTACGAATCTGGCCCGCCAGGCTGTTTACCCTGTCAGGCGCGTCGGCAATAAAAAACAGGGTGTCGTTTATTTCAAGGCAGAGATCTTTTTTTAGCGCGTCCTGCTTTTTCGCTGAAAGGAATTTTACGATAGGCCCTTTGAGGCTGCTGTCTTCCTGAACGGAGATGTAACCAAGGCCCTTCATGCCAATCTCTGTGGCGAAGGCCAGCATTTTCTCAAAAAAGGATTTTGATTGAAGCGCGGCTCTTTTCGCGACGATTCCGCGTACAGGGATGTTTTTAAAAGGCTGGAATTCCACATCGACAAAAAAACCGGTAAGGTCGGCAATAACAAGGGGGTTGCGGAGGTCGGGCTTGTCCGTCCCGTACTTGAGCAATGCTTCGGCGTAAGGAATTTTTATAAAGGGCAGAGGGCTTACCGGTTTATCCGAAAAAGATTTAAAAACGCCGTACATTACCGTTTCCGCCACCTGAAAAACGTCTTCCTGTTCCGCGAAAGCCATTTCAAAATCAAGCTGGTAAAACTCTCCGGGAGAGCGATCGGCGCGGGCATCCTCGTCGCGGAAGCAGGGAGCGATTTGAAAATATCGGTCAAAACCTGAAACCATGAGGAGCTGTTTAAAAATTTGCGGGGCTTGCGGCAGCGCATAAAACTTGCCATGGTGCTTGCGGCTGGGAACAAGGTAATCCCGCGCCCCTTCCGGCGAGGACGAGGTTAGTATAGGCGTTTGAATTTCAATAAACTTAAGCTCTTCCATTTTTGCGCGTAAAAAACTGATTACTTTTGAACGCAGCAGGATGTTTTTCTTAACATCGGGGTTTCTCAAATCCAGAAAACGGTAGCAGAGGCGAACTTCTTCCCTGGTGTTTTTGGAGTCGCTTATTTCAAACGGCAACGCGCGTACTGCCTTGCTTTGTATAACAATTGATTCTGCGTGAACTTCGACGGTCCCTGTTTCGATTTTCGGGTTGACGGTTTCCATGTCTCTCTTTTTTGCTGTGCCTGTTACTGTGATAACGCACTCTTTATTCAATTTATTTTCAGAGTGCAGGACTATCTGGGTAACGCCGTACTGATCCCGGAGGTCAAGAAATGTTACGCCGCCGTGGTCTCGGACTGTATCCACCCAGCCGGACAGCGTAATGGTCTGGCCTGTATGTACTTCCCGCAGTTCCCCACAAGTATGCGTCCGATATTTATTCATTCACTAACCTCTTTTTACGCCGCGAAAGCGGCGAATATAATCGAATACTACCGCAACGCGGTAGTACCGCTCCCTTTAAGCATCTCTGTCAATGTCTTTTTAGCCATTTCCGGATTTCCTTTCCCGCCCAGCTTTTTCATAACCTGCCCCATTAAGAAGGCGAACACTTTTTCCTTGCCTGCGCGGTAATCCGCGACAGAATCATGGTTTTCGGCTATTACCGCTTTCGCCGCTTTGATGACCGCGCTATTGTCG
>Ga0268262_10003693_pt1 | contig 16380 bp, 9 predicted proteins | sample TergutNc150P3_FD_190354 | JGI IMG/M metagenome (GOLD analysis project Ga0268262, IMG submission 190354) | Nasutitermes corniger P3 segment gut microbial community from laboratory colony in Florida, USA - Nc150 P3 (SPAdes) (version 2) | ecosystem: Host-associated > Arthropoda: Insects > Digestive... | reverse complement strand
TGGTTGGCCCCAAGGGAACCTTGAAAGGTATCCGGTTGTTGGGCCCAACTCGTAAGGAATCCCAGGTAGAATTGGCCATGACAGACGCGCGGGTAATAGGGCTCTCTTTGCCTGTTCGTGAATCGGGGGTTCTGAATGGTACTCCCGGAGTTAAGCTCATCGGCCCTAAAGGGGAACTTGAATTGGCCAAGGGGGCAATTATCGCCCTGCGCCACATTCACCTTTCCGCCAGCCAGGCCAAGGAAGCGGGTGTCAAGGATAAAGACTGGGTAAGAGTAAAAACCACAGGAAGTCGGCCCCTCATCTTTGAAGACGTACTCATACGTTCCGGAGAAGGGCATTTTAGTGAAATGCATGTTGACACTGACGAAGGAAATGCCGCGGGCCTCAAGAATGACGATATGGTGGAAATTATAGGGAAAAAGGAATAAGGATTTATCCCTAATAGTCTTCCATATCAGCTTTCCAGCCATTTACACATGTAGTATTCGTCGATGTACTCCCCGTCCACAAACATGGAGCCGCGCTTTATGCCCTCCCTGACAAATCCCAGTTTCTGGTAAAGTTTGTGGGCGGGGATGTTATTTACCATTACGGACAAATCCAGGCGTTTAATGCCGCTTTGCCTTGCCCATTCCTCCAGCGCGCCGAAGAGCTTTCCGCCTACGCCCTGGCCCGTATATGCCTGAAGAATGGCGATGTTAATGGAGACAACGTGGCGGATGCGCCGTGGTGCGCGTCCTACAGCCTGCAAATAGCCGACAAGCTTTTCATCTTTTTCCGCCACAAAAATGTTGCTGCGCGAGTTTTTAAGAAAATCGGTTGTTTCCAGAAAAAACAGATCGGGATCATAGGGACGTTCCCCTGCCTCGTAAAGACGGAAAGGGGTTTCTTCGTCAAGTTTAAGCGACAACTCATAGTAGGCGGGAATGTCCGCTTCTGTTATGGCGCGTACACACACGGCTTTAAGTTCCTTTGCTAAAAAGAAATTTTTCCCATCACTACAGAGTGAGAAGCTCCGGTAGCAGACGGAGCGTTGTTGCAAAGGCCAAAAATTGTTTCGTTGGCCAATACGGCGAAAGCAACAGCTTCTTTGGCGTCGGCGGGAATTCCAAGCTCGTCTCCGCTGCGAACCGCGCAGGCGGGAAGCAGTTCCCGGGTTGCGGCCATCAATGTCTTGTTGTGAAGCCCGCCTCCTGAAACATAGAGCTCCTCTGGCGGAGGCGCGCAGAATTTTTTAATTCCATAGGAAATTGTTTCGGCTGTATAGCGCGTAACGGTTGCGAGAATATCATTTGTCGCAAGGTCGGCTTCACGCGCCCGGTTAAGAAGCATTCGGACAAAGCCATCGTTGTAACGCTCCCTGCCGGTACTCTTGGGCGGTCGCTTTTCAAGGTAATCTTTGTCAAAGGCGAGCATCCATTCCAGCAGTCCCCCGTGGACTTTGCCGGCGGCGGCGTTGCGGCCCTCACCGTCCCAGGGCGTTCCCAAAAGAGAGCGGGCGATGGCATCTATAACCATTATTCCAGGCCCGGTATCAAAGGCAACAATATCAGCAGCCCCGCGCCCCGCAGGTAGAAGGGTTATGTTGCCGATGCCCCCGATATTTTGAAGGGCCAGAGTCTTGTCTTTATGACGGTAGAGAAGGTATTCCGTATAGGGAACCAGAGGGGCACCCTGCCCGCCGGCGGCCATATCACTGACCCGGAAATCGCTTACGACTGGGCAGCCAATTTCTTCGGCGATTACCGACGCCTCGCCGATTTGCAGAGTTCCGCGAATCGGCCTGCCGACAAAAGATACCGGCTCGTTTTGGTGAAAGACAGTCTGCCCGTGGCTTCCAACAAAATCAATCATCGCGGGTTTAATACCGGCTTTCCTGCAAAGTTCCAGGCATGTTTCCGCCGCAATGTGTCCCATAAGAAAGTTGAGACAGCAAATTAGGCGGCTACCGCCTTCTTCCCCCATCACCGCCTTCATTAGAATTGAATGGGTTTCATCATTGTATGGCAGCGTAAGAAAATCCAGGAATTTTACGCTTATCGAGAGCCCTGCTCCTTCTATCTCTACCAGGGCTGCGTCCATGCCGTCCAGAGAGGTGCCGCTCATAAGCCCGATGGCAAGCCGCTTTTTTTTCGCGGTTAGTTTTTCCAATATACGGTTCATTAATTGGCTCACGAGAGCTAATAATACAAGGTAACGATAACGATTGACAACCAAGAATAATAAACTTAAAATACTCCGATGTGTCTTAAAGGTATCTTCTGTTTAATGAAGATCCTAAAAATCAATAAAAGGGAGAAAGATTGATGAAGAGAGTTATTTTGTTTCTGGCAATTTTAGTAAGCGCCACCGGCCTTATTTTCGCGACTGGCGGAAGAGACAGCGGCAGTTCGGCGGGAAAGCCTGTAGAACTTACCATATACTATGCCGATAACCCAACCCTGCCTTTTAGAAGGGACTGGCTGGCCGTGCAGAAGGCGACAGAGCTGGCAAACGTGAAGGTCAACTGGGAAATCATGCCCGTTCAGGACTACCAAACCAAGGTATCCCTTGCCCTGAATACCGGGGTAAACGCGCCTGATGTTATTCTTGGTCAGTCAATTGCCGGAGAGAACATTTCTCTGGCCCTGAACGGTGCCATACTTCCGATAAGCGACTATTCTAACTGGACGCCCAACTTTAACGCCAGGGTAGCGGAATTCAAAATGCAGGCAGATGTAGATATGCTGAAACTCAAGGCCAGCAACAAGCGCTACAACCTTCCTTCGCTCTATGACGCGCCTTTTTATGACGGGGGACTCCTGCTCCGTCAGGATATTCTGACCAGGTATAACCTGCCCGCGCCGAAGACTTTCGACGATCTCTACAATATCCTTAGGCGTTACAAGCAGGATAATCCTTCTTCCTATCCTATGACTGTTCTGGTTGGTCCCAGAGTCCATTACCGCTTTACCCAGCCGTCCTGGGGCATCAGTGTTCACCAGAACGGCGCCGGCGGCAGCAGGGTGTTGAGCTACGATTATGACAAAAAGACCTTTTTTGCCGGAGCGATCAGCGAGCAATACCGCGAATATATGAGGTACTGGCGTAAGCTTTACGCGGAAGGGCTTTTTGATCCGGAAATGGCCGAGCCTATTAGCAGCGACGTGTGGTCCCGCAAACTGGCGACAGGGAACGCAATCGCTACCTACGCTTACTACGATCAAATCGGCGGGGTAGAAGCCGCCAGCAGCATCCCCGGCTTCAAGCTTCAGATGTATCCACCTCTGTCCGGTCCCGGCGGGGCGCACCATCAGCAGAAAAACAGGACCGGCAGCGGAATAATTTTCCCGATTGGCGTTTCCAAGCGGCCTGACTTTGAACAGGTAATACGCGCGGTAGACAAGATGTTCTTCAGCGAAGAAGCGGCGAAGATCTGGTGCCTGGGGGTGGAAGGTGAAACCTATACCATGCAGGGCAATACGATTAAATACGCGGACAGCATCCTTACCGCACCGGACGGTATCTACAAATCCATGCAGCTCCGCTATGGCTGCGGCGCGGATGGTACCCAACTGGTATGGGTAAACGCCAGGGAGATGACCAAGTACGATGCCAACTACGCGGACATCAACAAGCAGGTAGCCGCCATGAATACCGCGATTCAGGCAGTACCGCCTATACCCCAATTTACTGGCACTACCGGGGAACGGGCTACTTCCCTCATGGGAACTCTTTATAACACCTTCATCGTTTGGGATGACGCTTTTATGACCGGAGCGAAAAGCCTGGACACCGACTGGAACGCATACGTGAATGAAATGACTACCAGGGGAATCAACGAGCTCCTGAATCTGTACAACAGTAACTTGTAGATTGTAGGAGATTGATGAGCATGGCGAAAAGCGTTCCGTTTCAGAATGGCAGAAAGGAAAGTTTCCCGGCGCATTTTTGGAAGTACAAGGCGCTTTACTCCATGCTCCTGGTGCCTTTCATTTACTTTGTGGTTTTTAAATACCTCCCCATGTTTGGCAATATCCTGGCTTTCAGACGTTACAGGCCAGGCATGGGGCCCTGGGGGACCGAGTGGGTCGGCTTTGAATACTTTAAACGTTTCATTGATGACGAAATTTTTTGGCGCGCCTTTCGCAACACAATTATTACCTCGCTTTGCAATATTGCGGTTAATTTCCCCCTGCCCATCTTTTTCGCGATAATTCTGAACGAGGCGCGGGTCAAGTGGTTCAAAAAAGTAGTTCAGACAGTTTCCTATATGCCGCGCTTCATCTCCACCGTTGTTGTTATCGCAATCCTGGGAGAGATTCTTTCCCCTTCAAGCGGCCTCTTGAACCGCTTTCTGGTAAGCACTTTTGGCATGGAGCCGATTGATTTTATAAATATGCCCCAATGGTTCCGCCCAATTTACGTTCTTACCGATAGTTGGCAGTTTACAGGCTGGACCGCAATTATTTATCTGGCGGCCATAACCAATATCAATACAGATCTGTTTGAGGCGGCTGAAATCGACGGCGCGACGCGGATACAGAAAATTATACACGTTACCATCCCTTCCATTATGCCGACGGTGATGGTGATGTTGATCCTTCAGATAGGCCGTATGCTTAGTTTGGGTTTTGAGAAGGTTCTCCTGCTCTTCACTCCGGCCAATTCCGTGGTCAGCGATATCCTCGATACGATGGTGTACCGCACAGGGCTTGCGGGGGGTATGCCGAATTATTCCTACGCCACTGCCATCGGACTTTTCAGCGGTGTCATCGCCCTTTTGTTGGTTACTTCCGCCAATTTCGCAAGCAAGAAGCTCACCGGAGAGTCGGTTTATTAGGAACGGTATGAAAAAAGAAATAGCCTATTCGGGTATGCGGCCCCGTTTTTCTCTCTTTGATGTTTTCGTGTACGGGGGAATGCTTTTCTCCCTGCTGGTCTGCATAATACCTTTCCTATATATGTTTGCCATTTCCCTCTCGGATGTACGGGCGATTCTGAACAACCAGGTTGGTCTCTGGCCCAAAGGTTTTAATACTGCGGCATACAGAACCATACTAAAGTATCCGAATTTTTTCATGGCTTACAGGTACACCTTCTTTTATACGAGTTGCGGAACGATAATAGCGCTGACTTTTACTATTCTTTTTGCCTACCCCTTGTCAAAGTCTTTTTTGCGGGGTAAAAATTTTTTCCTTAAAATGGTGATCTTTTCCATGTTTTTTTCAGGCGGTCTTATTCCTACTTACCTTTTAATTGTCAATTTGCGTCTCGCGAATACCCCGTTGGCGATGCTGTTGCCGTTTGCCATCAGCCCTTTTAACCTGATCATCCTTATAAGTTTCTTTAAGGGGATTCCCCAGGAAATTGAGGAAGCGTCTCTAATAGACGGACTGGGCTATTACGGGATTCTTTTTCGCATGGTTCTGCCCCTTTCTACAGCGGCCATGGCTACCATAGGCCTGTACTATGCGGTGTTCTTCTGGAACGACTGGTTTAACGCGCTCATATACCTCAAGAGCAGTCAGTATCCGGTGATGCTTTTTTTGCGGAACATCGTAAACGGTACCATGATGGTAGGCGAAGGAGCCGGTTCCGCAGAGGGGAACAGTCTGGGCATCGCCATCAAAGCGGCTGTTATAATGGTTTCTACCCTGCCTATAATAATTCTTTATCCTATGCTCCAGCGCTTCTTTATAGCCGGTCTTACCGTAGGAAGCGTGAAAGGGTAAGAATTTCCAGCAATGACAACAAAACAAAAAATAGGCCAGCGTTTTGGTCTGGGTTTTTCAGGAACCAGCGTGAGCGGAGAACTGCGGAGACTGGTAAGGGAATATAAAGTAGGAAACGTAATCCTGTTTCGGGATAACCTGGAAAGCGCCGCCCAGGCAAGAGCTCTTTGCGACACAATACAAGCGTTGGTCAGGGATGAAACGGGATACCCGGCGTTTATCGCGATTGATCAGGAAGGGGGAGCGGTGACGAGGCTGCCGGAAGGCATGGTGAATGTCCCGGGGGCAATGGCGCTTGCGGCGTCGGGAAATACGGATAATGTATCCCTTGCCGCCCGGATTACTGCCGCAGAACTTCGGAGCATAGGGGTCAATTTCAACATGGCACCGGTACTCGATATCAACTGCAATCGGGATAATCCGGTGATAGGGAACCGCAGTTTTGCGCCTAACGCGGTGGATGCCGCCTCCTTTGCCGTCGCCGCAGTCAAGGCCTTCGCCGAAGAGGGTCTAATGTGCTGTGGCAAGCATTTCCCCGGCCATGGGGATACTGCTGTAGATTCCCACCTGGATCTTCCTCTTGTTGACCGGAGCCTCGACGAATTGGAAGCGCGTGAACTCGTCCCCTTCAGTGCGGCTATCGCAGCCGGAATCCCAGCGATCATGACTACGCACATCCTTTTCCCGCAGATTGAAAGCGAAAAACTTCCCGCTACCATGTCGGGGAAAATACTTAAAGGCCTGCTTAGGGAACGCTTAGGCTTTACCGGGCTTGTCATAAGCGACGCAATGGAGATGAGGGCCGTCAAGGATTACTATGGGGTACCGCAAGGCTGTGCTTTGGCTCTGGCTGCTGGTGTTGACATTGTTTATGTCTGTCACGAATCGCCGGATATGGAAGCAAGCCTGCGTGAAGCCATCTCCGCCAGTGAAGATGGCCGTATAGACGCAAAGGAATTGGACGCCTCGGTGGAGCGCGTACTCCGCTATAAAGAACGCTACGGGGCCTTTGGGTATAACGCCGGCGAGAATTCTGCCGGAGGTTCTGTTAAAGAGATAAGCCGCCGGAAAGAGCAAAACGCCGCCCTAATGCGGAGCGCATTGGCCGCCCGTGAACAGGGCAAAGCCCCGCCGCCGCTGGGAGATCAGCCCTTTTTCGTGGGCTCTCTTGCCTATAGGTCTACCATAGCCTCCGCAAAACCTGACGCTTCTTTGAGTTTTGCCTCCTGGTTTGCGGAAAAATTTCGCGGCAGCTCCAGAGAAACGGCAGTGAACCCCGATTCGAAAGAGATAGCCGGTATTGTTTCCGCCTTGCCTCCGGCCAGTTCTATAGTGCTTGGGACCTACAACGGCCACATCAACCGGGGCCAGATCGATCTTGCACGCACCCTCTCTGAAGCGGCGCAGCGGATAGGGATTCCTTTCATGGTTGTAGCGTTGCGAAACCCATGGGATCTTTACCTGCTTCCGCAGGGGGTCTACGGCTTGGCTGCCTGGGAGTACAGTCTAAAAAGCTTCGAGGCAGTTACGGCTGTTTTTCGGAGAGAATTCAATCCAGGCGGCAGTTTGCCCGTCTTGTAAATACCAGTTTTATATATTCTTAATAAGCATAAATGGTATGTCTTTTGAGAATTATTGTATGAGAGACACGGGACTCGAACCCATCACCTTCAGCTCCGGAGGCTGACGCTCTATCCACATGAGCTAGTCTCTCAAGGATATAAGTAACATAATCTTCCGAAACACTTACTGTCAATATAGTGAGATTTCAGCTATTTTTCAACGACATCGAATATTCCGTTCCAGTCGTCTTTCGGCGGGTATTGCCGGTATTTATGGCAGCGGTTCAGGTAGAGGAGGGTAGGTACGTCATTGGGAAATACTTTCAAAACCTGAGCGAATGCACTTTCGGCGCTTTTCCAGTCGCGTTTTTCAAAGATATTAAGCGCTGTTTGAAAAAGACCTGCCAATTCGTGCAAGGCCGGAGCGGCGTCGGCGTTTGTTTCCAGTATCTCATAGATACGCACCGGTTCTTCTATTCCGATTACCGTGATCCGATCAAGCCTGCGGCTTAAAAGCCGGCCTTCCGTTTCTTTTACGGTATTTTCAGACGCAAGTATCCAGGTTCCGTATTGTTTATTTACACCTTCAAGCCTTGCGGCAAGGTTTACCGCATTGCTGATAATAGTGTAGTTCATTTTTTTTTGCGTCCCCATGTTTCCTACGACCATTTCTCCGGTATTTATTCCGATCCTTGTATGCAGGGGCAAGGGACTTAGCATTTTTTCCGTAATGTACTTGTTTGCTTCCTTTTCTATGCGCTTCATACAAATAGCAGAAACGCAAGCGCGCAGGGCGTGATCCGGAAGATCAAGGGGTGCGCCAAAAAAAGAAATTATCGCGTCACCTTCGTATTTGTCTATAGTTCCTTTCTGCTCCAGGATAATATCGCTCATGCTTGAAAGATAAAAGTTTAAAATATCTACGACCTGTTCAGGAGTCAACGCTTCCGCTATTCGGGTGAAGTTTTTTATATCGGTAAACAATGCGGTCATGTGCTTTTTAATACCGCCAAGTTGCAGACGAGTTGGATCGGAGACAATTTCCTCAACCACATCTTCGGATAAATATGTGGAAAAGGCCCGCCGCAGGTTATTGTTAAAGTATTGAAGCTGTATATGAGCCGCTTCTATTTGCAGGGCTTTTCTGCGGTAGAGCAGCATATTGAGGGCACCAAAGATCAACGAAACAGAAAGAGCGACGATCTGCAAAATTGTCATGTTTCGTGAATTTTTGCGTTGTGTAAATATAAAATTGTCACTGATGTCCACGCCGGCGACGCAGTAAAATTTGCCGTCCTTGCCATATACAGGGGCGTAAGCGGTAATAAGGCCGTCCCATGTAGGTGTATAGGTGCCAAGGTCTGTTACACCGACGTTTCCGGCCAGAGCGTTGAGAGCGGTTTTCTCAATTTCATATATGCTTCCGGGTCCTACCTGCGTTTCAGGATCATAATCATTATCAACAATATATTGAAGTGTGCCTTCCCCGTAATCCCTCCAGTAGTAGGCGTAAAGGACGCGATATTCTTCGGCAAATTCGACAAGCCTCCGCTTAATATCCTGATACTGGGGGCTTTTTGTATCCTCTATCGTATGATATTGATCCAGCTCTTCGGCGCTTACCAGTTTCGCAGCAGCTCTGGCTACGGCCATTAAATGGTTCTGGGTTGATTCGGTGATCATTGCAACGTAACTGTTAACGTGAATGTTAACAACAGCAGAAATAAAAAGTACCATCAGGGATGAGACGAAAAAAAGTGCCAGAATAAAACCCAAGCTTATTTTTTTGGCAAAATTTTTCATTTTGTGATTATAGCTTTTTCCACGATTGACAACAAGTGTTGTTTTGCCGGATTGATAGTTGAGGAAATACCGGGCAAAATTAAGCAAGGCGGGTATAGATGCGCTCATCAAAAAGATTTTCCGAAAACGCAGTAGCCGCTCTCAGGGCGGAAATCAAAGACTCAGAAGGCAATGAGGTATTTGCCCTGGGATATATTGATGACGCAAAGCTGGTTGTGCGGATCGAGGTCAGCGCCAGAGGAAATGAAGGTTCCGTTTTGGCTATTCAGGACAGACTTGGTAATGCTGATGTGCTTATTCACAATCATCCTTCCGGGTTTCTTACTCCAAGCGATAACGATTTAATCATTTCTTCACGGGCGGCTGAGGGTGGGATAGGCTCATACATTGTTGACAACCTGGTTGAGAATGTTTATGTGGTGGCCGAGCCCGTTAAACGACGGAAAATGCAAAAGCTCGATCCCGCCGTTATAAGCGCCGCTTTGGAACCAAATGGTTCGATAAGCAGGCGGCTTTCTTCTTACGAAATCCGGGAGGCGCAGCTCGATCTGATGCAGTTGATCATACGGGGTTTTAATGAAGACGCGCTGGTCGTCGCCGAAGCCGGTACGGGGGTGGGCAAATCGTTTGCCTATCTTTTGCCGGCGTTGAGTTACGCGGCGGTTAATGATGAAAGGATTGTAATTTCCACCGCAACAATTACCCTGCAGGAACAGCTTTACCGTAAAGATATTCCAATGGTCGCTGACGCGCTAAACAAAAAAATAAAGACCGTTCTTGTCAAAGGACGTGGAAATTATCTTTGCAGACGCCGCCTTGATGACGCTCTTAGGGAGTCTTCGTTGTTCGATGAGGAAAGGGGACATCTGGAAGACATAGCCCGCTGGGCTGAAAATACCGGAACAGGCAGCCGTTCCGATCTTGCTTTTATGCCGGAGGAAAGCCTGTGGGCGCGTGTTTGCTCGGAAGCGGATAACTGCATGGGAATGCGCTGCGGCGAACGGGAGCGCTGTTTTGTCATGCTCCTGCGGCGCGAAGCTTCGGACGCGAAGGTTCTTGTCGTAAACCACCACCTGCTTTTCGCGGATTTGGCGACCCGGCGTGACGGGGCAGGATACGCAGGGGCGGTGGTACTCCCTCCGTATACAAGGGTGATCATTGACGAAGCCCACACGACCGAAGAAGCCGCGACTTCCTTTTTTTCAAACGAATTCAGCAGACTGGGAATTTACCGCAGCCTGGGAAGGCTTTACCGCAAACGCCGTGCCCAGCGGGGCGGTCTCCTTGTTCGCTTGCTCTCCCTTTTGCCAAATGAAGCTGACGATAACCTTGAAGACCGCATTGCGGACGCTCTTGAAAAAATCCGCGGCGCGGCGGACAGCCTGGACGAGGCGGCCCTGGAGCTTTGCGGGAGCGAAGGGGTTTTCCGCCTGAGGCCCCAAAGGGATAAAGAAATCGGCGCGAGACTTTCTCCCGAAGCTGTTTCACTGAGAAAAAGCATTAATCTTCTCACAAACTTTGTGAGGGAACTGCTTGAAAAAATACCAAAAGAAAACGAAGACGATCCGGTTGTCTGGGAAATTCGTTCAGCGCTTCGCAGGCTGGATACGGTTGGATCGGTTTGCGCTTCTTTTTTGGAATACAAAGAAAACTCCGATGATGTGATGTGGATAGAACGGCGCGGCGGTGAAGCCGGAACGTCCACAGGAAAGCGTTTCTCTGATGCTCCCTGTGCGGTTTTCAATGTTACGCCATTGGACGTTGCGCCGTCTTTAAAAGAAGCGCTCTTTGAGCCAAACAAGACCGTGGTGTGTGTCTCCGCGACTTTAACTACCGGAGGTTTTGGTGGCAATTCGTTTGACTACTGGAAATCAAGGTCGGGCCTCAGCCTTGTAACGGAACGCGAAATACTCTGCGGTGTTTTCAATTCTCACTTTCCCTATGCGTCAAGAGTGCTTTTGGCTTCTCCCCTTGACGCTCCCCTGCCTACAGAAGCGGGCTACGGGGCTTTTGTAAATGCCGCAACGGCTTCACTGGCGGAAGTTTCAGGAGGCTCCGCGCTGATTCTTTTTACGTCTTATCAGGCGTTAAGAGGTGCCTACGAGGCAGCAGTGCCTTTGCTGGAAAAGCAGGGTATACGGGTGCTTAAGCAGGGCGATGACGACAGAAACCGCCTGCTTGCTTCTTTCTTAAAAGATGAAAGCTCATGCCTTTTTGCCACCGATTCCTTCTGGGAAGGAGTGGACGCTCCGGGTGATACCTTGCGTCTTGTAATACTGTGCCGCCTGCCTTTTAAGAGTCCAAGCGACCCTGTCTTTGAAGCCCGTAGCGAGGCTCTTGAAAGCCGGGGCGGAAATGCTTTTATGGATCTTTCCCTTCCGGAAGCGGTGATGAAATTCAAGCAGGGTTTCGGCCGTCTTATGCGGCGTTCAAGCGATCACGGGGTTGTCGTGGTTCTGGACGGCAGGCTGCTTCGCAAGAACTACGGCAAGGCTTTTCTTAACGCCCTGCCTGAAACGAAAACCTGTTTTGAAAGCTTTGGCTCGATCCTTCACGTGGTAGAAGACTTTTTGTTTTAACGATTTTTTTACGATTTTATTGATTATAGCGATAGGAATAACGAGAAAATAACTATTATGAACTATATTATTAACTATATTTTTATTGAATGAACAAGAAAAACAAAAGCGATAATCTGTTCCGGAAGTACTACCTGGCTGAAGATCTTTCCCTGGATGCCCGGCTGATTAACATATTTTGTTCTATTGGCATCGTAGGCGCTTTAACCGTGTTTATAACCCGGATCATTTTTGGTACGATGCCGGTACTAATAATTATTGATTTTCTGGTATTTTTTACGATGGTTCTAGTGCTGTACCTTTCAAATCGTTTCCATGATTACGCGTTTTGTAAAAGGTTAATTATAATATCTGTATGTTTCATCCTGTTTCCGCTTTCGTTCTTTTTCAGTGGCGGAGCCGGTAGTTCTAACGAACATTATCTGCTGCTGGCCATCGTGGTTGTCTGCCTTTTTGAATTTAATGGGTATAAAAGTATAATTTATACCTTGATAGAATTTATTATTATTATTGCCGTTCATTGTATTAATTACCTGCATCCGGATTTTATTATTCAACTCAGCGGCGGCGCGGAGTATCTTGAAAAATACAATTTCATTAATCGCTTTCTTGGATTCACCCTTGTGGGATTGTGCTCCGCAAGCTTCGTCAGCCTGCAAAGCTATTTTTACCATATCGAAAAACAAAAAGCTGAGATAGCGAGACGTGAACTTGAGATGGCACAGCGTACGACAAACGCTATGCTCAACAGCAATCCGCACGTTAATATTTTATTCGACAGTAACTTTAAAGTCATTGACTGTAATCCGGCGGCATTGATTTATTTGGGTTTTGCGAACAGAGAAGAATTTAAAAACAATTTAGTCCAAGGCATGATCGAGGCTATTCCTCCCTATCAGTCCAACGGGAGGCCTTCCATCCCAATGCAGGAACGGATTATGACGGCTGTTCGGGAAGGCGAAGTGCGTTTTGAAACCGAGTTGAATCTGCTCGGCAACCTGAAGACCTTAAGTGTCGATCTAAAGCGCATTCCTTACGGGGACAGTTTCGGCATTGTAGGTTACCTTGTCGATATAACCGATGTGCTGGAAACCGAACGTGAGCTGCAAAGGCGGGACAGGCTGCTGGCAGCCGTGAACCAAGCGGCGGCGATACTCGCGTCCGGTGCCGCTTTTGAGAAAATGCTTCATGACAGCATGGCTATTCTGGCGGAGGCCGCCGGTCTTGATCGTATTTATGTCTGGCATATCGCAGAATATAACGGACAAAAGATTTACTTAGCGGTGCACGAGTGGATGAACGAGGTCGGCAGCTCCAAAAGAACTATCGGTTCCAAGGGAACCGGCGGTTCCAAAGGAACCGTCGGAGAAGGGACAGATATGAAGTTCATTGAAACTATCCCCGAATGGGATAAAAAATTTCCCATGGGTGAGTCTGTGAACGGTCCGGTGCGTACCCTTTCCGAAAATGAACGGAAGGCACTTGACTGGTTCGGGGTACTTTCCATTCTTGCCATTCCAGTATTTTTTCAGAATAAGTTCTGGGGATTTTTAAGTTTTGAGGACTGTCATTCGGAAAGAACCTTTCCTGATTCCGATGTGAGCATTTTACAATCGGGCAGCTTGCTTATTGCCGGAGCCATAGTGCGGGAAAAGATGACCCGCGAACTAAAAACCACTATGGAGGAAGCGCAGACCGCCAATCGTGCTAAAAGCGAATTCCTTTCCAACATGAGTCACGAAATTCGTACGCCTATGAACGCGATTATCGGCATGACTGGTATCGGAATATCATCAGATGAAATATACCGTAAAGACTATGCCTTCGGTAAAATCCAGGAGGCGTCAACGCATCTGTTGGGCGTAATTAACGATGTTCTTGATATGTCGAAGATAGAGGCGGGAAAGTTTGAGCTAAACCCGGTAGAATTTGAATTTGAGAAAATGCTGCGGAAAGTATCTGATGTAATAATGTTCCGCGCCGATGAAAAGAAAATAAAATTCATGGTGCGTATCGACAGGAATATTCCCAATTTACTTATCGCTGATGATCAGCGCATTGCCCAGGTTATCACCAACCTATTGAGCAACGCGGTGAAATTTACACCCGAGGGCGGTTCTATAAAGCTTAACGCTGTTTTTGTGAAGGGAGAGGGTAATGTTGTTACCCTGCGTTTTGAGGTACGGGATTCCGGTATCGGCATCAGCGCTGATCAGCAGGCCCATTTGTTCAAATCATTCCAGCAGGCGGAAAGCGGTACAACGCGTAAATTCGGAGGAACGGGACTGGGTCTTGTTATTTCAAAACGTATCGTTGAGATGATGGGCGGAGAAATAAGAATAGAATCAGAGCTTGGCAAGGGCGCTACTTTCATCTTTACGATCAAAGCAGAATGCGGCAAAGGCGAATCCCCTTATCCGGCAGTTACAGGGTTAAACCTGTCGAACCTCCGTATGCTTGCGGTGGACGATATGCCCGAGACGCGCGAATTTTTCGAGGATGTTGCCCAAAGATTTAATTTTTCTTGCGATGTGGCGGCATCGGGCAAAGAAGCCCTTGAATTGGTATCCAAAAACGGCCTCTATGACATTTATTTTGTAGACTGGAAAATACCGGGTATGAACGGCCTGGAGCTGGCCGGAAAACTCAGGGAATTGGGCAGCAATAATTCCATAATCACCATGATCTCTGCCGGTGAATGGAGCAATGTGGAAACCGAAGCCAGGGCTGCAGGAATAGATCGCTTCCTTTCCAAGCCGTTGTTTCCTTCGGCTGTTATTGATTGTATAAGCGAATGCCTGGGACTGGAAAGTCTGAAAACCACAGAGAACAATGCCATCACCGAGGCTGACGTTTATGAAGGACGGCGGATACTTCTGGCTGAAGACATCGAAATTAACCGCGAGATTGTGCTGACAATGCTTGAACCGACCCGCCTTAAAATTGATTACGCTGAAAACGGACGTGCCGCAGTAAGGATGTACTGCGATGAACCCGGCAAATACGATATGATCTTCATGGATGTTCAAATGCCGGAAATGGACGGCTACGAAGCTACGGAGTTGATCAGGAAATTCGAAAAGGAAAACATGGAAAGCTCTCCGGGAAAAGTCAAAAGAGTGCCCATAATCGCCATGACTGCCAATGTTTTCCGCGAAGACATTGAAAAGTGTCTTGTTGCGGGAATGGATAGCCATATCGGTAAACCGCTGGCCCTGGAAGATATGGTTGATATGCTGCGGAAATATTTGTAGGGAACCTTTAAAATTATTTTTGGGATAGACAGATTTCCAATTCATTTCAAAGCGCCTATGACCGTTATCGGGCGGCGCGAAGGTAAGTGTTATCGAGGTTAGACCGCATTTAATTCTTTTGTTAAATCAATCAACAACCTCGCCCTGAAGGGCGAGGTATGTTGGTTTTGATAAGAATGGATTTTATGCGGGTTTAATACCTTCATAAACAATTCACAGTGAAGTAACTTTTTACGCCCTAAAGGGCGGGGTATTAAACCCGCCTGCGAATAAAGGAAACCGCCCATATCGGAGGAGAACCTCGACCCTGTCGGGTCTCGGTGGAAAGTCACAATGAAAGGGCGGTTTCGGAGAAACCGCCTTACTTTTCCTACAATAGCCCGCTTTCCATCAAACTATTCATTATCCTGCAAAGCGTCGTATCCTTGCTCTCCCGTGCGGACTTTAATAACGTTTTCAATGTCGGAAACGAATATCTTTCCATCGCCAACTTTTCCTGTGTACAGTATCTTTTTCGCCGCTTCTATTACAGTTTCAGGCGGTATTTTGCTTACGACAATGTCAATCTGTACTTTGGGAAGCAACCGTATTTCTACCTGTGCGCCGCGGTATAACTCCGTATGGCCTTTTTGCATCCCGTGGCCAAGGACGTTTGTAACCGTAAGGCCTGTTATGCCAATCTTGTCAAGACCGGCATGTAGGCTTGCGAGTTTATCCTGATTGGTGATTATTGTTATCTTTGTCATCTTTGCGCCGGGTTTTGAGTTGTTTACAACACGAACTGCCGCATCCACCGGAACCGCAACATCCTTATCGGATGAAGAACCCACACTGACAGGAGCTATCATAAAATCGGCATAACTGCTCACTATGTTGTGTTCTGTAATATCCATGCCGGCAATTTCTTCAGCTGGCGAAACGCGCAGGCCTATTGTTTTCTTGATCAGCGTAAAGATGATGCTCATGGTAATTCCTACCCAGGCCATTACCGAAACAACGCCTAGAGTCTGGATTCCAACCATCGTCCATCCACCGCCATAGAACAACCCGCCGTCAAGCGCGAACAAACCAGTCAGAATTGTTCCCGCCGCACCCGCAAGTCCGTGTACGCCGATTGCTCCGACAGGATCGTCAACCTTTATTACTTTGTCAATAAACTCTATACCGAATACGATCACAAATGACGCTATAATACCGATACAGAACGCGCCGAATGGCGATACAACGTCACACCCGGCGGTAATTGCCACAAGGCCGGCCAGGGCGCCGTTCAGTGTCATGGACACATCAGGCTTTTTGTAGCGTATCCATGTAATGAACATGGTAAAAGTCGCGGCGGTAGCCGCAGCCAGGTTTGTCGTAACGAAAATACTGCTGGCGGACACGATATCATCCTGGCTTGACATAGCGACCGTAGAGCCGCCGTTAAAGCCGAACCAGCAGAACCAGAGAATGAAAACGCCGA
>Ga0268262_10003692_pt1 | contig 16382 bp, 12 predicted proteins | sample TergutNc150P3_FD_190354 | JGI IMG/M metagenome (GOLD analysis project Ga0268262, IMG submission 190354) | Nasutitermes corniger P3 segment gut microbial community from laboratory colony in Florida, USA - Nc150 P3 (SPAdes) (version 2) | ecosystem: Host-associated > Arthropoda: Insects >... | reverse complement strand
TTATTTATGCATTATTATCCATATTTTTTGAATTACCCTTCCCCGCCATATTAACAAAAATGTTTTGGGAAATTGACATTACAAATATTATTGCAATTATCATTTGTACCGTCAGTCTAATATGGTTTGGCATTACCTTAAAAACATTTGGAAGATCTTTTAGGGTTGGCATTGATAAGAATACAAATGAAAAATTAATTACAAACGGAACATTTTCAATCAGCCGAAACCCGATTTATATGGCATTTATTGTGTTTTTTATTGGCATATTTACAGCCTACCCAAATATAACTTCGGCAATATTTCTAGTTCTTGTAATTACGGCAGTTCATCGCCAAATTTTACGTGAAGAAAAATTCTTAAAACCCCATTATGGTGAAGAATATAATGAATATTGCAAAAAAGTTAGGAGATATATTTAGTATAATAATATTGGAATATGTGGAACTATATCCCGTCCCAAACACAATATACAGCTTTACAAAACCTATTGACAATATAATTATATTATAATTATAATATGTATATGAAAATAATCTGGGATGAGAAGAAAAACCATGAAAATATAAGAAAACATAAGATTTCATTTGAAGAAGCAGAAACCGTATTTTATGACCCTAATGGTAAATTAATAAATGATCCGGATCATTCTGATGATGAAGAACGATTTATTTTTTTAGGTTTAAGTAAAATGTTGCATTTGTTGGTTGTATGCCATTGTTATAGAGAAAATGATGAAACAATAAGAATAATAACCGCAAGAAAGGCGACAAAAAAAGAAACAAAATTTTATGGGGAGTAATAAAATGAGAAAAGAATACGATTTCACAAATGCAAAGCCGAATCCGTATATAAAAAAATTGCGGAAACAAATTTCAATACGACTTGATATTGATACGATTGGATATTTCAAAAAGAAAGCAGAAGAAACAGGAATAGCGTATCAAAATTTGATAAATCTGTATTTGACAGACTGTGCGGTACATTCAAAAAATATAAATATAGTCTGGAAATAAATCCCTACTTCTCACCATCATGGAAAATCTCACCTAACTTCCAATTCATCTTATCCAAATCAAAGACACCAGGCACAAACTCCACTCCCAATTCATGACGCGCCGCCTGTTTATCCAAATTGCCGCCTATTTCCAAAGAGCTGAGCAATCTCCTGAAGTGACGGGGACCGTCAACATGCTCGGGCGGGGCGGCGCCGTCGCCGGCGACAAAACGGGTAGTTTCGTTGTTGGCGGGCTGATACGACGACATTAAAATAATTTTTACGTTCCATTTAGGACCGTATTCATAAACAAGTTCTTTCTTGCCGTGAAAATCAATGTCACATAACTTAACTTTATCATGCAGGTATTCTTTGCCTCCGTCAGGCGTATCACAGTAAAAGCGGAAACGCAAAGTGCCGTTCCAATTCATGCCTATCTGAATCAGCTTGTGGAGTTCTTCCATTGTACATTCATGCGAAATAATCGCACGCCGCCAGACTTCAAGCCCTGAAATACTGATCTGTATCATACGCCAAAACTGGTCCTGGGAATGTTCAGATGTTTTCCCGCCATGAATCAACGTAAGATTGCTCCTTCTATAATTATCCATAGCCGAATTAATTAATTCCTTAATATCGGTAAAAGTATCTATCATGCTATCCAATGCGTTCTCCATAGCGGCAATGTCAGAGTCCGAAGGAGATTCATCAAAAGCAAGGTCTTCCAACAAAGCGGCCGCGTGTCCTTGAATTTGTGAAAGCACGATGAACGTGTGCCGGGGAAGCCATGCGGCTTCAATATCGCCTTTTTGCAATTTAGCGGAAAGCTCAATAACGGCGGTGTGAAGTTCCGCGACCCGCTGGCGGACTGGGCCCGCGCCCTGATCCAGAAAGAGCGAGTATCCCTTGTAAAAATCTTCCATGCTTTCACTTATGTAATCAGCTAACAAATCCCACTCAATTTCATCAAGATGAACAACGGGAGGAACCAAACGGTTAATTACAAGGTCAACATATTTTTCGTTACGATAAAAAGAATCTCTGATATACGAAAGGATCACAAATTCAGAGATGGGTATATTTTTTTCATAGAGCAAATCTTCAATAAACGTCCTGTCAGGCGGAACCGTATAATTTTGAAGATTTGTGCTGTCGGGAATTTCTTTTCCGGCAAACCAAAAACGCGTTTCTATGCCATAAGGCACAGTATCCACGCGGTTTGTTTTCTCATATAAAAATTCTTCCAGAGAATATGCGGGTATATCTCTCATGCGTTTTCCGCCGTACCAGTATGCGAAAGCAATCTGTTCTTCCGTGCTTGCACCCGGACCAAGCAGGGCAAAACTGCTTTCAAAGCCCATCTCGGCGGCTTCCTGCCACTTGTCCAATTCAGCATGCGACCAATTATCCTTCTGTACTTTTTCCAATTCAAAATGACATTCATTCCAGTTAAGAGTATGGACAATAAAAAAGTCTCCCGGCACAAACGAACATTCACGGTATATGCCTCGCATATCAAGCGTATGTATCGATACTTCCGGCGGATCTTCGTAAGGATCGGCGTTGAACGATTCTTCATTTTCAGGATTGTCCCTTGCGATATACTGAGGGGCAAATTCTTCGCCGTATACGCAATAGTAAGGATATAAGTCCTCAGGCGGAGCTTCAGTGGTTGTTACGGGTATTGGCTCACCCTTCCAGAAAAATTTGTAACAGTTAGGCAATGTCAACGGATTGGCAAATGGAACGCACCGATGTCCTGGAATTAAAATGCCGTTGAGTAATTCAAGCCGCGAAGGAGTAATAACAAACACGGCGGATTCAAAACATGCCTTACGTGATACCCAATGTTTGTTATCCTGCCTGAAAGCGATCTTTCTAATATCCAGATAAGCGCCTATTTCCTTTGCAAGCTGTTTGCTCGGCTTCTGCCCTGACGCCTGCACATAAACCGTTATATCGTCCAGCGTAAACGGCTCGCTCGCGTTCTCGAGAAATTCATAAAGCGCTTCTTCCTGTTCTAAATCCATTTATTTTATGATAAAATAAACTTACTGATAAAATCAATATGGAGAAATGAAAATGCAGTATGGTTATTTTGATTCTGAAAAGAGGGAATATGTTATTGACAGGCCCGATACTCCGGCTCCCTGGGCGAATTATCTTGGATCTCCTGAGTATGGAGCGATTATTTCCAACAATGCCGGAGGCTACAGTTTTGTAAAAAGCGGCGCGGCGGGGCGGCTGATCCGCTACCGTTTTAACGAACAGGACCGTCCCGGACGGTACATTTATCTTCGCGATGATGAATCCGGCGATTATTGGTCTGCCTCATGGCAGCCTGTCGGCAAGCCCCTTGAGCAGTATAAGTCGATCTGCCGACACGGCACGGGCTACACTCAATTAGAAGCCGATTACAAAGACATACATTCCGAGGTCTGTTACTATGTTCCGCACGGCGCGGATTACGAGGTGTGGCGGCTAAAAATTACCAATAAAGGATCAAAGGCAAGAAAAATATCCGTCTTTGGTTTTGTCGAATTTACCTGCGAAAGTTTTTATGAGCAGGATCAGGTGAATCTTCAATATACCCAATTCATTACCCGCACATATTTTAAGGAAAAATTTATCCTGCAAACCATTAACGAGAACTGCCTGAACGCCGTCAACGAAAGCCGCGTAGACACGCGCTTTTTTGGTCTTGCCGGAGCGAAGGTTGCAAGTTACTGCGGCGACCGCGCCAAGTTTCTGGGCAGTTATCATGACTACGGAAACCCCGTCTCAGTTGAAAACGGCAAACTTGACGGCACTCTCAACTACAACATGAATCCCTGCGGCGCTTTGCACACAACCTTCGAATTGGAGCCTGGAAAAAGCGCCGAATGCGTTTTCCTACTTGGACAAAAACGTGAAGCGCAGGCAAAAGATTTGATTACCCGTTACGAAGACTCAACCCTTCCCGACCGTGAAGTTTCCGAATTAAAAAATTATTGGCACAAAAAATTAAGCAACTTAAAAGTTACAACCCCCGATGAAAACTTTAACAACATGATCAACACATGGAATGCCTATCAGTGTTTTATTACTTTTATCTGGTCTCGCGCCGCCTCTCTAATTTACTGCGGACAGCGCAACGGTTACGGTTACCGCGACACGGTGCAGGATATTCAAGGCATCATTCACCTTGACCCCGACATGGCTCTTGAAAAAATCAAGTTCATGATTTCCGCCCAAGTGAACCACGGCGGCGCTCTCCCGTTGGTGAAGTACAACCACAACCCCGGACACGAAGACAAACCCGAAGACGAATCCTATAGTAAAAGCACAGGACATCCGTCCTATCGCGCCGATGACGCATTATGGCTATTCCCTACTGTTTGGAAATATGTCGCGGAGACAGGCAACACCGCCCTGTTAGACGAAATAATCCCCTACGCCGACAAAGGCAAGGACACTTTGTTTAACCACCTGAAAAAAGCAATTGACTTTTCACTTAACCATTTGGGAATACACGGTCTGCCCGCAGGACTTCACGCGGATTGGAATGACTGCCTTCGTCTTGGAGCGAAGGGCGTTTCCGTATTTGTCGCTCTCCAGTTGTACTATGCGTTTGAGATAATGATCCGTTTTGCAAAATTTAAAAAAGATTCCGCAACAGAAAAAGAAATGATGAAACAAAAAAAACACTTTGATAAAATTATCGAAGAGCATTGTTGGAAAGACGACCGTTTTGTGCGCGGCATCACCGAAAATGACGTTACAGTAGGAAAGAAAGACGACCCCGAAGCGAACATTTGGCTTAATCCTCAGAGTTGGGCTGTAATCAGCGGCTTTGCGGATGACGTGCGCGGTAAATCAATTCTTGATTTAGTACATAAAGAGTTAAACACAAAATACGGCGCGCGCCTTATGGCTCCGGCTTACCGCAAACACGCATTTGACGGGGCGCTTGCCCTGCTCTTTAATCCGTCAACCAAAGAAAACGGCGGCATCTTCCTGCAATCGCAAGGTTGGATAATACTTGCCGAAGCATTACTTGGACGCGGAAACCGCGCCGTTGAGTATTACCTGGAATCCAGTCCAGCCGCGCAAAACGGAATTGCCGACACGCGCCTTGTAGAGCCGTATGTTTACTCGCAATTCACGGAAAGCGTAGACAGCCCGTTTGAAGGACGCAGTCATGTTCATTGGCTGACAGGCACGGCAAGCACGGTAATGGTCGGTTGTGTGGAAGGCATTTTAGGATTGAGACCCGACATTGACGGATTGCGCCTGTCGCCCGCAATCCCCTCGGGTTGGAAATCATTTACAATGGAAAAAGTTTTCCGAGGCAAAAAACTTAACATAAAAGTGAATAACCCCGACGGGCATGAAAGCGGCTGTAAAAAACTGACTGTCAACGGAGCGGCAATGGAACCTCAACCGAGCCCAAAGGGCGAAGGTTCCCCTCTTGAAGGCAATTATATTCCCGCTTCAATATTGAAACCGGAGAACGAGATAATTTTGGATATGTGAGGTTTTAATGATTTACAAAACCTTTGGTAAAACAGGCGTAAAAGTTTCCGCGTTAGGTTTCGGCGCGATGCGCCTGCCCATGAAAGAAGTTGACGGCAAAAAAATTGTCGATGAAGACCTTGCCGTCCCCCTCATGCAGAAAGCGTTTGACATGGGCATAAACTATGTCGATACCGCGCCGCTTTACTGTGAAACGTTAAGCGAAACCGCAGTCGGAAAAGCGTTAAAAGGTTATCGCGACAAAGTGTATCTGTCAACGAAGAACCCAATTGAAGACGCGGACGGCGATCATTGGATGGAACGGTTGGAAAAATCGCTGAAAAAACTCGACACGGACTACATAGACTTTTATCACTTTTGGGGCATTTCATTAAAAAGTTTTGAGTCATGGCAGGGATTAAAATTCGGCCCTCTTGAAGCGGCGTATAAAGCCAAAGAGCAGGGGCTTATCAAGCACATTTCTTTTTCGTACCACGACGCTGCGGAAAATTATAAAAAGATAGCAGACTCAGGACACTTTGAAACAACTCTAGTTCAGTACAATATGTTGGATCGTTCCAACGAGGATAACATTGCATATGCGAAGTCCAAAGGTTTGGGTGTTGTGATAATGGGGCCTGTCGGCGGCGGTCGCCTTGGCGCTCCAAGTGAAAAAATTCAAAGTTTACTGAAAACCAAATCGACAAGCACGGCGGAAATGGCTATGCGTTTCGTGTTTGCAAATGAAAACGTAGACATGGCTCTTTCGGGCATGGGCGATCTAAACATGTTAAATGAAAATTTTGAGATCGCATCACGTACCGGCCATTTAACCGAAGACGAACTGCTTCATATCAAAACAATGATGGAAGAAAACAAAAACCTCGCCAAACTTTACTGCACGGGTTGTAATTACTGCAAACCATGTCCCGCAGGCATCGACATTCCGTATCTTTTTGAAATCATGAGCCGCTACAGCGTCTACGGTTTGAAAGAACACGCAAAAAGCGCGTACAAGGAAATGATGAATGGCTTGAGTTGGAGAAAAAGCGCGGACGCTTCAAAGTGCACAGCGTGCGGCACGTGCGAAGAAAAATGCCCGCAGAAGCTGCCGATTATCAAGCAGTTGCAGGAGACGCATAGGACGCTGGTATAGAGTACTATTTTTTATATTAATAGGAATAAAACATGCATATTAACATTAGAAAAGCTTGTGTTGCGGATTACGCTCAAATAAACAATTTATTTTGGCAAAGCGATCTTTACCATTATAAAAACGAACCGTATATTTATGAAAAATCAAACGAATTTGCCAGAAGCAAGGAATACATAGAATCATTAATTAATGATAAAGCAAATATATTTATTGTATTGGAGATCGAAAATAAAATAATAGGTTTTCTATATGCTTATGAAGAGACAAAGGGAGGACTCTCTTTTCACAAAAAAAGAAAATACATCGTTATTGATAATATTGTAGTTGATGAAGAATATCAAAATAAAGGATATGGAAAAAAATTATTGGACTATATCATAAAATATGCAAAAGATGAAAATTATAATGATATAGAATTATATGTATATTGTTTTAATAAAAAAGCAATCAAATTATATGAAAAATATGGATTTGAAAATTTGACGCAAAATATGATTTTAAAATTATAAATAAAAAATACAGTTGACAAAACATAATATGTTAATTATGATAATTTCTACATGAAAGTAATAACCGCAAATCAAATAACAAAAATATACTCAAACGGAAAGAAAGCGTTAAATTGCGTGGATTTAAGCATTGAAGAAGGCGAAATCTTCGGTTTTTTGGGGCCGAATGGGGCCGGAAAAACTACGGCTGTAAAACTGCTCAACGGTATGTTGCAGCTAACGGAAGGTTCTTGCAGCATCTTTGGCATAGAACCGGCAAAATCCCCCGAAGAAATACACAAGTTGTCCGGCGTTGTAACGGAACACGCCCAGATGTACAATAACCTTACAGGAATTCAAAACCTGATGTTTTTTGGAGAAGTTTTTGGCATTGATGCAAATGAAACAAAACGCAGGGCTATGAAAATTCTTGAACGTTTGGAGTTACTGGACGCGAAGGACAGAAAACTTTCAGAGTACTCCACGGGAATGCGCCAGCGGTTATCACTTGCGCGTGCGATACTCCATCATCCGAAAATACTGTTCTTGGACGAACCAACTTCGGGATTGGATCCTGAAAGCGCGCAAAATGTAAATAATTTAATAAAGAGCCTTGCGCGTGATAAAGGGACTAGTATTTTCCTTTGCACTCATCAGTTAAGATATGCCGAGGAAATTTGCACAAAATATGGCTTAATAAGCGAAGGAAGTATGCTTGCCGCAGGTTCGCTGGATGAACTTCATGCTTTAGTATTTTCAGGAATGACGGCAAGAATAAAAAGCGATAAATATCCGCAGGGACTTAAAACGCGGCAGGACGGCGAATATATGTTAATTGATGTAAATTCGCAGGATGAAATACCGCCGCTGGTAAAACAAATTATTAATTCAGGCGGCAATGTTTATCACGTATCGGCGCAAAAACATTCGCTTGAAGAAATATATTTTGCGTTAATAGAAAAACGCAAGGACGGTAAAAATGATTAATAAAATGCAAATAGCCATTATTAAAAAAGATATTTTAAGCATTACCGCCAATAAAAGAATGTTAACTATACTTATTACAGTACCTTTGGTTATGATAGTTGTTTTACCTTTAATGTTTATTCTGATAGTTATGCTCTCACCTGTTGATTCTCCCGATATGATGCAATTAATGCAACTTATGGGTTCTTCTTATCAAGAAAGTTTTAATTTAAACAATGATAATATACAATATATGTTAATCAACATGATATTAAACAATATTATACCCATATTTTTTATATTGATTCCCATAATGGCTTCTTCCGTCATGGCATCCGGTTCGTTTGTGGGCGAAAAAGAAAAATCTACCCTAGAGACGCTTCTCTACTGTCCGTTACCGTTAAAAAAGATTTTTAACGCAAAAATACTGGCTTCTTTTCTGCTGAGTATGGCGGTATCTGTCATTTCATTTATTGTTATGACGCTTGTAACAGAAATAGTATTTTTTATTTTAACTGAATCATTAATAATACTTAATATAAACTGGCTAATTATATTACTGCTGGTTTCTCCGGCGGTGGCGATAATTTCCATTAATCTCATCGTGCGAAATTCAGCAAAAGCGCAGTCCTCAGAAGAAGCCCAGCAGAGCAGTTTATTCTTAGTATTGCCTGTTATTTTATTGGTTGTCGGTCAGTTTACGGGAATAATGATGATTAGCGTAAAAATATTCTTATTGATAGCCGCAGTATTGGCGATAATTGCCGCGCTGACGTTTAAAAGCTCTTTCAGGAAATTTAACTATGAAGCGTTATTACGTTAACGGAAATATTGATATCGCAGATTGCCCTCTCGGCGCTTGTCTAACTCTACCCTTCAACCTTAAACGCCATATAATGCCCCGGCGTTATGTAAATATCAAAAATACTCTCATTCTCCCCTGAACGGATAATCTCAAAAGGACGCATTTTTGGCATTTTTAACGGTACTAATGACACTCCCGCCCTATTAATGCGGACGCGCACACGTTCAGGTCTGTCAAGAAATGATTGTAAAATAAAGGTGTCATTGTCATACGGGAACAGCGACACGCGGCTGCCGCATTCCAGCGTTATGGGCAAATTAAATTCCCTGCGTAAAAGAGAGAGCGCTTCTGCGGGAAGATTATACAAATCGGCTAATGAATCGGGTATTGTCAGTACATAGAGACTGCCTTTGCCATACGCGCCACATAACAACAATGCGTGGCTTGAATGGGGAGTAAGCGCGGATGAAAGCGGCCATATATCGTTTTCATTGTAGGCGACATGGGAAAGAGTTATGGGAGCGGCGGCTTTTACATAACCGCAGTTGCCCCTGCCAAAAACGCTGTTGGTAAAAACGTCTGTGGTTATTTTTCTGTTTGTAATTTCAAGCGGCAATATATCCTCTATTCCCTTGCCTGCCAATTTTTCATATAGTCCGCTTGTAATAAAAACTTTGCTTCCATTTAAAAGACTTTGTTTTATCTTACCGACAATTTCTTTATCCCATGCTGCATCAGCGGTAAGAAATACCGTCTTCGCGTCCGCCGGGTAATAAGGATACGGATCAAGGGGGACGCCGCACATTCCTATAAATTCATGAAGAAGCCTCTCCCCATAAGAATGATACGGCTTGTAACAGGCAACGCCCACAGGTTCTCCAATCTTGTCGATGAACAAATCCGCTTCATCATAGAACGCTCCTGCGGCGGCGGCATAAAGTGGGGCGTTGACGAGTAAAGGAAAACAGAAAAGCATCTGTTCGCGACATTTTGAAAATAACGTCAAATACGCCTGCTGTACATAGTCTTCAAGAGAACATTCAAAAAGGTCGTACCAGCCGCCGCCGTTTTTTCCCGGCTTGATGTGCTCCAGCAGGCGGGGCAGGAAAAAACTCAAATAACGCGGCAAATTTTGATGAGTATAATGAGGATCGCGCGTTTCGGTCCCGGTGTAGATCATGTCAAACATTTTTGACTCGTCTTCAAGGTTATAACCGTTAGCCTGAAAACTGTCGTACCAGTTTGGGTACTTGATTATACAATTTACTTTTGGATTCGCAGCTTTCGCGTTTTTAATTATCACGTTCTCAGAAATATCGTTCATCAGCGCAAGACGGAAAGTCGCCCAATCGCGGTCTCCTTTCGCTTTTATGCATGATTCACAGCGGCAATTTGTAAAGTAAAAATCGTCCAGTATTAATTCATCAAAAACTTCCGCGGTGTAGGCGGCAATTTCTCCAAGCCTTTTGCGGTTTTCCGGGTCTGTAAAACACATACTGCCCATCAATGTGCTTTTTACCGTCGTTGTTATGCCGCCTGATACGGAGTAGCCTTTTTCAATGAACAGCGACTTAATTTCTTCCATCTTTTTTCGCTCGACAAGTATTTCAGAACGGTAAGTTTCAAGATAGATTTTATCCAGTTTGATATATTTGCCTACTTTTTCAATGTCCGTTTTTATCTGCTCAAGCGAGTTATCATTCAAATAACCTGCGGGCGCATAAGTAACTGTTAAAAAATTTTTATAATACATAAATCCCTTTTTCCTGTTTCGCTATTCGTTATTATTTACCCATAGTTACAATAATTTTATGCGTCTTATTATCGCCAAATGCGGGCAATACCGCCTTTTTCAACGCCTCGCCGTCCAGAGAATTACCATCAACCATAATGGACTTTATTCCCTTTTCCACGCCCGCGCTGTTGTCCACCGTGATGTGATAATCCGCGCCCCGGAAATGTCGGGTAACGGTAAAACCTTTCATGCTTGAAGGAATGCACGGGTCTATCATAAGGCCGTCAAAGACGGGGCGCACTCCAAGAATGTACTGCGAAATACTGACAAAAGTCCACGCCGCGGTTCCCGTAAGCCATGAATTTTTCGCCTCTCCATGACGAACCGCGTCTTTTCCGGCTACCATTTGCGCGTACACATAAGGCTCCAATCGGCGCAGATCGCTGTCGTCTTCGCGGTAAGCGGGGCAAATTTTCGCGTAAGTTTCAAATGCGCGATTCCCCCTACCAAGCCTGGTTTCCGCTATCGTAACCCACGGGTTATTGTGGCAGAAAATCCCGGCATTTTCCTTGTATCCGGGCGGATATGAAGAAACTTCACCTAACTCAAGATGATAGTCTTTATAGGCAGGCTGTAAAAGCACAATGCCGTATGGCGATTCAAGATGCTCTTTTACCGAATCAAGCGCCTTCCGCGCACGTCCGTCTTTAATGCCAATATCCGCCATTACCGCGAAACCATTGGATTCAATAAATATTTTTCCGTCATCACATTCACGGCTTCCAATTTTTTTACCGTATGCGTCATAGGCGCGGACAAACCAGTCTCCGTCCCAACCGTGTTGATCAATCGCTTCAATCATTTTAGCGATTGCTTTTTCCGCATACTCGGCTTCTTCGGCGCGGTTAGTGCGGCGGCAAATTTCGGCATAATCCGGGCCGGTAAACGCGAAAATCGCCGCTATTAAGACTGATTCAGCTACACCGCTTTCATAATTTGCGGTGGTCTGAAAAGATTCGCCGGGCGTTTTGGAAAAGCAGTTAAGGTTTAAACAGTCATTCCAGTCCGCGCGTCCAATTAAGGGTAAGCCGTGAGGACCTGTGTGCGTTACGGTATAATCAAAAGAACGTTTTAAGTGAACAAAAAGGGTGTCAGCTAACGCATCGTTGTTGTCAAACGGGACTTTTTCATTAAGAATACCATAGTCGCCCGTCTCTTTGATGTACGCCGCTACTCCGCAGATGAGCCACAGGGGGTCGTCGTTAAAGCCGGAGCCAACCTCGTTATTGCCGCGCTTTGTAAGAGGCTGGTACTGATGATACGCGCTGCCGTCGGGAAATTGCGTCGCAGCTATGTCAAGAATACGCGAGCGGGCGCGTTCGGGAACAAGATGAACAAAGCCAAGCAAGTCCTGATTTGAATCGCGGAAACCCATGCCGCGCCCGATGCCCGATTCAAAATAGGACGCGCTACGTGACATGTTAAATGTTACCATACACTGGTACTGGTTCCAAATACCCGCCATACGCGCCATTTTTTTATCTTCCGCGTCCACGGTAAAACGTCCAAGGAGACTTTTCCAGTACTCGTTAAGCGCGGCAAGAGCATTGTCCGCCGCAACCGGCGTATCGTATTTTTCAAGAAGCGTATTTGCGGGCTTTTTATTTATCACCCCTGCGCGCTCCCACTTTTGATCTTCGTGATTTTCACAGTAACCAAGAACAAAAACAAAAGTTTTAGATTCACCTGGCGCAAGCCGCGCCTTAATATGATGAGAGCCGACAGGCGCCCACCCTGAAGCGACGGAGTTTTTTGCCTCTCCTTCAAAAACCGCCTGCGGATGATCAAAGCCGTTGTAAAGACCAAGAAAAGTCTGCCTGTCAGTATCAAAACCTTCGATTGGAACATTGACCGCCCACACCGCGTAATGATTGCGCCGCTCACGGTATTCGGTCTTGTGATAAATACGCGAACCGTCAATCTCAACCTCGCCAATGCTGAAATTGCGTTGGAAGTTGGTCATATCGTCATTGGCGTTCCATAAACAAAATTCGATAAAAGAAAACATATCTATGCGTTTGTCAATATTTGATTCATTGGTCAGCGTAATCTTATGTATCTCGCAAGTATCGTGTAACGGCACGAATGAAACTTGAGAAAACGCAAGACCGTTACGCGCCGAAGAAATTTTTGAATAGCCCATTCCATGTCTGCATTCGTAGCGGTCAAGCGCGGATTTCATCGGCATCCATGAAGGAGTCCACACGTCGCCCTCGTCGCGCAGGTAAAAATAACGTCCGCCTGAGTCAGTCGGAACATTATTGTAGCGGTAACGCGTCAACCTCAACATCCGCGCGTCGCGGCAAAAACAATACCCGCCCGACGTGTTGGAAAAAAGCCCGAAAAAATCCTCGCAGCCCAAATAATTAATCCACGGATAAGGCGTGTCGGGGCGGGTAATCACATACTCCCTTGCGTTGTCGTCAAAATGTCCATATTGCATGATAATCTCCTTCTTGTTTTAGAATAGCTTATGGGTCGATATAATTCAATAAATATATAAATTGACGCATAATTGTATCAATTTGACACAAAATTTGCCTGTTTTTCATTCACTGTGTCATTTTTACCCAAAATCAATTAAAAAACGGATAAATTCGCATGAAATTATATGAAAAACGATGGTTTTTACACTTGGCACGGTTTTTGCTTATAAATTTATATCGACGAGGACGAGCGGAAACCCGCCGAAAGGGGGATGGTTCGTTGAACCATTAAATCCGCAAATTATCCCGCCGGATATGATGGAGAAAATCATGAAAACATTAGCCATGTACCGCCCCAACACAATTCAAAACGCCCTGAGCGATTTTGACCGCTATTTTGAGTCCTTTTTTGGGGACTCACTTTTGGCACCAGCCGCGAGAATGTTCAACCACATTCCCGCAGTAGACATTCAGGAAAACGAGAACAGCTATGTTCTGGACATGGAACTGCCTGGCTATGATGAAAAGAACATAGAAGTTCACGTAGACGGCTCAAGCCTGACGATCTCTTCCAAAGAAGAGGACGCGCGTGAAGAGAAAAAGACCAATGAAAACAACGGGACTTACATTCTCCGCGAACGGAAGATCAGCTCTTTTACCCGTTCTTTCAAACTGCCGGAAAACGCCGATCCCGAAGCTGTAAACGCGGCTTTCAAGAACGGCATTTTAAACTTGCAAATCAAGAAACGCGCCGAGACGCAGAAAAGGGCGATTCGTATTAACGCGGCGTAAAATTATTTGAAGAGGTTCTCACAAAGAACACGAAGGAAGATAAGATCACAAAGGAGGGATCGGGGGTTATTGTCCGAAGATTATCGTGGGCTTCACGATAGGATAACGGACAATAACCCTTGGTTTTTTTTGTGTGTTCTTTGTTTTATAAGTTGCTTTTCATTGTTTTTAGAATGTCAGTTATTTGCTATATGTTTAAAGAATGATTGACAGATTAATAAACATTTTATATTATTAATAAATATTTGGAGTTAATTATATGACGTTTCTAGAATTTGCCGAGAAAGTATTGCACGATGAAAAAAAACCTTTAAGCACAGTTGATATATGGAATATAGGAAAAGAAAAAGGATACTCAAAAGAATTAAAGACAAAAGGTCTTACACCATGGAATACGATTGGTGCCCAAATTTATTGTGATATTAGGGATAATGAAAAATCAAAATTTATTAAAATAGAAGATAAACCTATATTTTATCTTAATGAATTTAAAAATAATATTAATTTAAATATCCTGGAAAAGGAAAATAAAAAAACTGCGGAAAAAAATGATGATTTTTTTGAAAGAGATATACATAAATATTTAACAAATTATTTATGGACAAATTTTAAAATACATACAAAAACAATTTCTGCACAAAAATCTCTGAAAAATTTAAAAAACATAGATAAATGGCGACATCCTGATATTGTTGGAGTATTCTTTCCGGATTGGGAAAAAGATATTGTTGATATATCAAAGGATATTGGAAATTTTGGCATAAAGCTTTATTCTTATGAATTAAAAAGAGAAATTAATAATACAAATTTAAGAGAAACATTTTTCCAGGCTGTTTCTAATTCATCATGGGCAAATGAGGGATATCTTGTTGCAACAGAGATAGCCGAAGATGATTTATTTTATGATGAATATAAAAGACTATGTAATTCTTTTGGGATTGGTTTAATAAAAATATCTTTAGATGATCCATCGGAATCACATATTATTTTTCAAGCTAAACAAAAGGAAGATGTTGATATAGAAACAATGAATATATTATCAAGAATTAACAGTGATTTTAAAGAATTGATGTTAGATATTAAGACTGATTATACAAGCCAAAGAATTCGGGGAAATTATGATAATATAATATCTGTAGAAGAATTATATAAATAAGGTTAAATTGATTGAAAAAATATGAAACTATTGAAGAATTACTAAACGCGCCTGAAGGAGAACAATATGAATTCAAAGAAGCAAAAAATAAATTTGACTTTCAAGAACTTATAAAATATTGCTGCGCTTTGGCAAATTGCGGCGGCGGAAAAATTGTTCTGGGAATATCAGACAAGCGTCCACGTAAAGTAGTTGGGAGTGCGGCATTTGAGCAGCCGGAAAGAACAAAAAACGGACTCATGGATAAACTTCAAATACGTATTGATTTTAGCCTTTACGAATACAATGGCAAACGGGTTCTTGTATTTGAAGTTGCAGGTCGTCCTGTAGGATTACCGGTTCAGGCAGATGGTATTGCATGGTGGCGAAAAGGAGACAGCCTTGTGCCAATGTCTTCAAAAGTAATGCGCGGTATATTTGCAGAAACAGGACACGATTTTTCATCTGATATATGTCCTGAAGCGACTATTAAGGATTTAGACAAAAATACAATTGAAGAGTTTAGATCAAAATGGATTGAAAAAAGAGGTAATCCCCGTATAAAAAATCTGTCGATAAAACAACTCTTGACAGATTGCGGGGCGATTAAAGACAACGGAATAACATACGCCGCGTTAATTTTATTCGGAACAAAATCTGCTCTTGATCGTTTTTTGCCACAAACTGAAATTGTATTTGAATATCGGTCTTCTAATGCTTCGGGTCCGGCGCAGCAGAGAGAAGAATATCGTGTTGGGTTTTTTGCCTGTTATGATCGTATATGGGAAATGATAAATCTTCGCAACGACAAACAGCATTATCAGGATGGTTTATTTATATTTGACATTCCTACATTCAATGAACGTGTTGTACGTGAAGCGCTGCTCAATGCCGTCAGTCATAGAAATTATCAATTATCCGGAAGCATATTTATACGACAATACCAGGACAGGCTTATTATCGAAAGTCCCGGCGGTTTTCCGACCGGTGTAACGCTTAATAACATTCTGGACAGACAATCTCCGCGAAACAGACGTATTGCGGAAATACTTGCGCTTTGCGGTTTAGTGGAGCGTTCAGGTCAAGGCATGAACCTGATATTTGAATTGTCTATTAAGGAAGCAAAATCATTACCAAATTTCAAAGGGACAGACGATTATTTTGTATGTATTACGCTGAATGGATTAGTCATTGATAAAAAAATGTTGACCTTGATTAATAAAATCGGAAATGAGCGTTTGGAAAGTTTATCAACTGGTGATTTTCTTGTTATCAATACTTTATTTCATGAACAAAAATTGCCTGAGAATCTCCGTGTATATTCAAAA
>Ga0268262_10003691_pt1 | contig 16382 bp, 15 predicted proteins | sample TergutNc150P3_FD_190354 | JGI IMG/M metagenome (GOLD analysis project Ga0268262, IMG submission 190354) | Nasutitermes corniger P3 segment gut microbial community from laboratory colony in Florida, USA - Nc150 P3 (SPAdes) (version 2) | ecosystem: Host-associated > Arthropoda: Insects >... | reverse complement strand
AGCGGATCCGACTCTTTAAGAGATTTGGTTTTTTTATGAGCCTTTTCGGGATGTTTCCGGGTACGTTTCCCGGCTTTTTCTACTTCTACTTCCATAGTCTCCTCTTATGTTCTTGAATTACCGCCGGCTGAATAACCGCCGGCCCTTGGGGCCTTGGCCGGATCAATAGGAATATCATTGCGAAATACCATAAAAAACAACTGGGACTTTTCGGAAACGGCGTTTATGCCTAGTTTCCCAAGCTCTGTCCCCGGTGATATTTTATCCCCGACATTTACCGATAAAGTATCGCAGCCGCCGTACATGTAAAAATATCCTCCCGATACTTCTACAATCGCCACCTTGCCGAATTTGCGCCAGGGACCGGCGGAAATCACCTTACCCTGCGTCAGGCTTTTGACCGCCTCATTATTTTCGCCCTCTACAACAACGCCCATATTACCGGTCATGTACGAGATTTCCTTTGCCTTTACAGGCCAGCGCATGGCAAGAATCCCCGGAATACCGGCAGTACCTTTATCGATAGTTGCACCGGCCGCAGGCTGAGCGGGTTGAGAAGGCTGAATAGTCTGAGCGGTATTTGGCGCAAACTGTCCGGGAACTTTTACAATATCGCCAGGTTTGATTACCTGATTAGCGGAAAAATTGTTTATTTCCCGCAGTTTCTGAAGGCTGATCTCATACTTTCTCGCTATACTGAAAAGAGTGTCTCCCTTTAATACCTTGTAATCTGTCAAGACTTGAGCGGGGGGATTCGCCGTAACCGTAATATCTGAAAAAGCGGATGAAGGTATTGTAAGCTTTTTGCCTGTTTGCAGTTTGGAAGGATCGCTGATACCGTTTGCTTTCATAAGTTCTTCAGGGGTAATACGGTAAAGGCGGGAAATAGAATAAATAGTTTCACCCTTCCCCACCAAATGGATCAACTCATCCGCTGCGAGTCTTCCGGGGATTAGAACGACCGCAAAAGAAAGCAAACAAATAATTTTTTTTAGAGAGTTCACGGCTCTTAATTATCGGCAGAATTCCGCTATTTCATCACTATAACAGCGGTAATTTTCATCTTACCGCTAAAAATACAAATGAAATTCATGCAATGGTTCTTGGTTAACAGTACTTTTAGCGGTCAGACGACATATACCAACATGTTGATGAATGGCAAAAATACCTGTAGATTGATACCGGAGGGTAAAATGGGCGAATATAAAAGGCCAAGCTGGGATGAATACTTTATGGAAGTCTGCGAAGCGATTGCCAAAAGGGCAACCTGCGACAGGGGGCGTTCTGGCTGTGTAATTGCGAGGAATAAACAGCTTTTGGTAACAGGCTATGTAGGCTCTCCTGTGGGCCTACCCCACTGCGACGAAGTCGGACATCAATTTAAGAAGATGCTGCATGAAGACGGCAGGGAAACCACTCATTGCGTAAGAACCGTCCACGCCGAACAAAACGCGATATGCCAGGCCGCTAAAATGGGAATTTCCATTGACGGAGCTACTCTCTATTGCCGTATGACCCCTTGCAGGACATGCGCCATGTTAATCATCAACTGCGGAATAAAACGCGTTGTTTGCCAGCGCCGTTATCATGACAGTGAAGATACGGAAGAAATGTTTAAAAAAGCCGGAGTCGCTCTGGAACACTTAATTGATGAAGTGCAAAAATATGAAAATCAATAACGAACCCCGCCGCAGAGCGCGTACCTGAGGTACGTACCTGCGGTACGATGGGGTATTAAACCCGCCTGCGAATAAACTTAATTGGACTCAAGAATAATCCTGTATTTTAAATAAATTTCTTCAAGCGTATGCAGAGGCCCCGGTGCGGAAACCTTTTTTCGCAGCAAACAGGTATCGCGCCTTTCAACGAAAAATTCGTAAATTGCCATGGGATCATCGTCATTTACCACAGAATAAACCGGTTTGGAGTCCAGATAGGTGCGTACTTCATCATAGTTTACAGCGGTTACACCATAGCGTTTTAATCTGTTTCTAACCTGCAAAATTTCCTCGTAAGTAAGACCGAAAAGGAATTCTTCCAGCGCCCACCTGGTTTCATCATTAGTGGATTCTTCTTTCAAAAAATCTTCCCATTCGGTATATTTGTCCATATCAATTGAAATCCTTAATAATTCCATGTTGCCGTCCATAGTCCCAAAAATCGGCGGCGACGAATCCCTTGCCGTCCAAAGTGAAGAAAGCGCCATAAGATGACGGATACTGCGCTGATCAGTGCCGCTGTCCCAAAGCGAAATTAAATCATCCGCAAGCCTGTTTTTTGTAGTGTTTGAAAAGGCAGGGTCTTCCAGACATGAAAAATAAACTTCTTCCGCCATCAATGTAAAAACTATGGAAAAAGAGATATTTTTAGCGGGAATATGAAAATCTTTCTTTTTTCCGGCAAGCTTGGAGAGCAAAGAAAAAGCGTGAAATTTCGCAATTAAAAAACTTCGCAGGGCCGCTATTTTGGAAGGAATCCTCAGCAGGTGAGACGAAGAGGAAAAAGCAAGCAAGGACTCGGTAAGATGATGCTCATCTATCAGAATATCCCTTACATATTTTGTTTCTTTAATTGAGGGATAATCAAAAACCGCGCTTCCCAAATTTCGCAAACGCCGGAATCTTTCATGTACTATAGTATAATATTCCGGATTTTCATCCTTGAGCCATTCTTCTATTTTCCCGACAAGAATTTCCTCTTCTTCTGTCAGAACCAGTGCTGAATACGTTGAAGTAGATGTCATGAACTTACTATATCATAAAAACAATGAAAAATCAAAATAATTATTTATTATAAAAATTATATTGGAAAAATATTAATAATGTGATATAATGCCGATGTCAATATTAAGAAAGATGAAGCGCATTATATGGAATACGGTTGTATTTTTTTCCGCAATGCGTTAATCTTATTTGTCGCACTGTCGGCATCCTAAAGGCTGCCTTGCTTTGTTCATCTTGGCGGCTTTTATTGGTGCTCTCGACGTGCGGCATTAAACACCTACACGGCTGCGCCGTGCGTTTGTTTGTCGCACTGTCGGCATCCTAAAGGCTGCCTTGCTTTGTTCATCTTGGCGGCTTTTATTGGTGCTCTCGACGTGCGGCATTAAACATCCACACGGCTGCGCCGTGCGTTTGTTTGTCGGGGGGTGCACCGGTTTCGACCGGTACGTCTTCGGGATATAGACTGCAGATGGAGCGCTCATCTCCTGATTGGGCAAAAATTTAACTGCCAACTACGACAGTTACGAATACGCCTTAGCTGCGTAATCGCGTGGAACTGTTCCGCTGCTCTGAGGGACAGCTTCCGCGTCGCAATCAGAGCTGGTCTTGCCGCAGCGTCCGGTGGCGGCAAGATAAGATTTTCCGGGATAAGGACAGGCCGCGCGCCGTTTAGCCAAGCCCGTCCCGACAAATTAATAAACGGCTAAATCTGTAGACGTTTATGTTTCGCGTATTGGGACGCGGGTTCGACTCCCGCCACCTCCAAAAGAATTAAAAAGTACTGGAAATATTTTTACAGAAAGTAAATGTAAAAAAGACTCCAGCCATTCGGGAGTCGAACCACGCCAAAAAATTGCACGCGAGACATCGAGCATGTTATGGCAATGAAAGTTACACGGCGTGCCACAGGATAATTTATAAATTATTGCGGGAGTCTGACCTGAATATTGAACATAAAAGAGGAATCGGAGAAATATTATTATTCTTCCGTGTATTGCTTTCGGGTGTACTCAACCGATTCGGTTATTACAATGGTCAGGTCATGGGACAGCTTGTTGACCACGTCTCTGAGATTGCCGGATATTGCGTTTTCAGGTTTGAACAGTTCGTAGACTTCGATGTTGAGGGCTGCGGCAAGCTTTACAAGGGTCAGAGGGGACACCCATCCTTTCTGGGTTTCGATATCGGACAGGAAATTGGTTGAAATATCCAGTTTTTCCGCAAGTCTGGCTTGAGACCAGCCCCGACGGCTGCGGAACCGCTTGATATTGGCGCTTAATAACTGCCGTAAGCCCTGTTCATCCATGCTATTACCTTTATTTCCCCCATGCCTAATACCGATTGTAACTGTGATTTTGCGTTAGAATTGACAAAGCAACAAATAATCAATAGTATTACTGGAAAATCGGTAATAATTTGAGGGATTGTACTGAACTATCACCGCTATTTGGGCTGACCGGGAAGTTATTTATAACGTATATACGATATTTATGACCGATTATACCATGTTTATATTCGTTTTTTATGATATTTCTCACATTTTTAGAATTATATATTGACATATTAAACCGTTATTAGTATTATTATACATTCGTTATTATCGGTTATATTGCAAAAGATGACGAAGAACGGGGAATTTTCAGAGGTTCCTTTTTTTCACGGGAAATAAAAAGCCCCGCCAACAAAAGTTTATCTTCCAGGGATCATCAAACGTTGTTTGATGTACTTTGCGGCAGGGCTTTTTAAGTATATTCGAATTTAAGGAGGATATACAATGAAAAAAACATTTATTTTAAGAGGAGTATCAGTATTTGTTCTGGTATTCACACTGATTCTGGCCGGTTGCAGCGACGGTTACAAGGGCGTTGACGTTCAGGATGTTTTAGTCATAAACAAGTTTAGCGACCCCGTTGTTACGACAAAACTGATAACAGGCGGCGTTTTACTTAGTTGGGCACCGATTACCGAAGCCCAAGGTTACGAAGTATGGCGCAGCGGAGGCGGGCAGGCTGCCGCAATTAATCTGGGCTGCGATGTAAACAAAGATGGTATATACGAATGTTGGGATATAGTCAGTTTAACAAATAAATTAGCCGCAAACACCCAATATACATATACAGTTTACGCAGTGCCGTTGAGCGGCGCCAGCGACATAGGCAAGTGGGAGGGAAAAGTTACCACAGGGGCTTTCCCCGAGCAGGGAAGCGAGCCTGCTGTACCCACAGTGGATTTTGCGCTTGATTACAGCGCCAAGATCTTTACCATAACGGTAACGCCGCCCACATCAGGCATTATTCCCAATGCTTATTGGATTAGTCTATCAAAAGGTGTTTCTTCTGTAGGAAAATGGATTCGGCAAGATCCGAGCGCACCGGTTGTCTGGACTCAAATTGCAGATGAGTATGGCGATTACGAGGCTCAAAACGCTTATGAGATACTGAATAGTCCCAGCGGTGAATATACTGTTTATGTAGCTGCGCAAATTAATAATCCTTATTACAAAGAAGCTACTCTCAATATTTATAAAACGGTTGATCCGTTGTTTGACGGTTATTTTTTTGCTAATTATTATGATTCTTTTGATTATACTCCAGCCACAGTCACAGCCAAAAGCGCAGTTACCGGTTTATATGTACAACTTTACCTGAATTCTTTCACAGCCAAACCGGGCGTTACATATACCGTTGAACGCGCAACGGTTGACAAAAACGGCAAGCCCGGCGCTTATAATGCTATAACAGTCTACACCCGCACTTATAACAATACTACAGATAATTATGACTATGCTCAAACCAGCCTTACACCGGATGTTCTTGGTCATATACCCGAAAGTGTATACGACAAAGGTCTTCCGATTAAGAAAGAAACATATAAATATCGCATAAAAGCGGTTAAAGATGGTATTAGTGACTACCTCGAGGATATTGTAACAACTGATCCTTCCGATATTGGCGGCCTCGAACTCGCTGTGTCAAGAATCGCCAATACTGACGACGGTGGGAATTTAACCTCTTATACATTCTCGTTTACTCCCGATTTAGATTATACAGGCATACTGCAAAGCGGCGACAAGGTGGTATTGTATTCAAAAACGTCGAATTCTTCCAATGATTATTTTACACCCACATACACAGAATCCACCTACAGTTTCAGCATTGCTGAATTGGAAGCTAAAACACCGGTTGCTAAATCAACATGGACAATAAATAGTACTACTACCTCATATCGCTATGTACAGGCATTTCTTGTAAAAGCTGACGGAACCATGAAGAGTATTAGGTTGTATTATTATTATTATGGTGATGGTATTTATACCACTTCCACAACTATTGACGGCAAAACAAGGTATGCGTGCCGACTAAGCGCAACAAACTACTAAAATCATAATTTCCATGCAAAGGGGCTGTCCAATACGGGCAGCCCTTTTTTTACATTGTTTGATTTACAGTTTTATAAGTTCATACGTTTTGCTGCCAAGTCCGATTTCCGCTCCGTGGTCGATAGTCCGAACCCCGTTTCTGGATTCAATCCGCTGTATCAGGCTTTTTCCGTCGCCGGCGGCATACACAAGGTCAACACAAGCCTGGTCCAGCGCCACAGGATCAAGGGACGATAGGATACCGATGTCGTGCATGTCAGGCGCGGCAGGGTTGCCGTTGCAGTCACAATCCACAGAAAGGCGGTTCATCACGTTGATATAGAGGAGCTTGCCGTTCAAGCTGTCAACAACGGATTTTCCGGCTTCGGCCATTGAATCAAGAAACGCGTTTTGATCTCCTGAAAAACCGAATTTGCTTTTTCCGGCGGTGTGTATCCATGACTTTCCTTCGGATGACGCGATACCTATGGAAATGTTTTTGATGGCGCCGCCGAAGCCGCCCATTCCGTGTCCCCTAAAATGGGAAAGCACGACATAGTAATCGTAATTGGAAAAATGAGCGCCGACAAAATTTTCGCGAAGTCTTGTACCGCCGCGTACCGGAAGGCTTATAGATCCGTTTTCATCAAGTATGTCCACCGCCGCAATGTCGGTAAAGCCATGATCTTTCGCTGTCTGTTTGTGCACCGCCGTGCTTGCCCGTTTTCCGCCGTAAGCGGTATTCGATTCAACGATAGTGCCTTTTACGGATTGAACAAGGTCTTTTATCAAAGCGGGCCTTAGATAGTTGCTGTTAGGCGGCTCTCCCGTGCTGATTTTTACCGCTACCTTGCCGCCTGGCTGCTGTCCAAGGGCTTTGTAAACCGCCATTAACCCAGCCGGGCTTATGTCGCTGGTAAAATACACTTTGGAACGGGCCTGTACAGGCGCGGCAGGTTGTGCAGGGATGATCTCTTTATTTTCTGGAACTGTCTGCGCTTCAGCCTTTGCGGCGCAGTTTGTGAAGGAAACCATAAAGGCCGTCAAAAAGAGCGCCGTTAAAATTATAAAAAACTTCTTGTTTTTCATTTTCACTCCTCTATGTGCCGATTTATAATTATAGCCTGCTCCCCGGAAAAAGTCATCTTAAAAAAAATCACTGTAACGATAGAAATTCAACTGTAAATCATTTGCCGTTTTCAATATATACTCCAAACGATACGGTTTAATACCCCAGTTCGCATCGTCTGAAATTACATGAGTCGTTAAAGGAAGAACAAGGTCTTTACCGGTAAATTTTACAGCTCTTAACATAATATCAACTGTTGCCATAAAATCATCGTCATGTTTAAAAATAATGTTGTCAATACTCCTTGAAAAAACAAAGCCCTCACGAATAGCCGTTTTATCATAGGCCTGAAAGCTGGTATTGAAACCTCTTACTAATTTGTATGTCTTTAATAACTCATCATGCATCCATGTTTCGTATAACCCAAAAGGATAAGCAAAAGAAACAAGCGGTACTTTCGCATTCCTGAAATTCTCTACTTGTGAAAGCGTTTGAATAAAAAAGCTTTGCCTTGAAACATTAGGCAATAATAAATGATTTAATGTGTGATACCCAATATCATGCCCTCTCTCCAGCGCTTTGCCTGAAAATTTATTGTATTTTCCCAGGACAAAAAAAGTAACTTTCGCGTCATAACGATCAAACAAATCAAAATAACTTTCCCATACATCATAAAAATCATCATCAAATGAAAGCAGAATTCCGGCATTATCTTTCTGAGGTTTCCACAAAAGTTTATCTTCATATAACTCTTCAGTTTCCAAATTTTTTAAAATAAATGTAATCAGGTATTCTCCTGAACTCTCAATTACTGCCTGTTTCATATCATACAGCACCTGAAAATACAAGGTGTTTTTTGTTTTTTCTGTTTCTTCAACAATATCGGCTTTTACAATTAATTCCCCGGATTTATCAAACAGAAAATATTTTTCTATTTCCTTAGAATTCTGCTTAATCTTTTTTATTACAGTTTCAAGAGGAGACGATTTAGGTAATGGCGGAGAAACTGCAATTGTCTTGCTGCATGACATAAAAATAATCACGCATAAAACATACATCCCCCACAAATTCCTTTTTATTTGCGCTTTAAAACCCGCGATTATCACGATGCCGCTCCAATTTTTGACCGGTATTATCCAAAAATTATTTACGTTTCAAAACGGTATATATAAATTGAAATACCAATTTTCTATTTGTACTTCTGCGCGATTTCTTTGAATTGATCCTGTATCTGTACTACAGCGTCTGTAATAACAGGATCGAATTGGGTTCCTTTTCCTGAAGTAATTATTCCCATCGCCTCTTCGTAGGGCATTGCGGCTTTATAGACTCGCGCGCAGACAAGAGCGTCGTATACATCCGCAAGAGCCGCAATGCGCGCCGGAAGAGGTATTTCTTTTTCTTTTAACTTGCGCGGGTAACCATTGCCATCCCACCGTTCATGATGGCCGTAACAAATATCTTTGCAATGGTTAAGATAAAGCGACGTATTTACGTCGCCCAGTTCGCTTACAATTTCCTTTCCTCTGGTTGTGTGGGTTTTCATTATTTCATATTCTTCAGGGTCAAGTTTTCCGGGCTTTAAAAGGATTCTGTCGGGAATTGCTATTTTTCCGACATCATGAAGGGCCATAGACTTCATAATCATATCGGGCTGAAGATGTATCAGTTCTTCGGCATAAATAGATTCCGTTTCTATCAGGAAGTCGACAAGAGCTTTTACAAAAAGCTGCGTTCTTTTTACATGTTCGCCGGATTCCAAATCGCGGTGCTCAATAACGTTTGCAAGTCCCTGCAAAGCATTGTCCAGAGTTTTTGTAGCTTCGGCGGTTTTTTCCGCAACCATCCGCTCAAGGTTGTCGCTGTATTTTTTAAGTTCTATCTGGTTTCTTACGCGCAGTTTGACAATTTCGGGGAGAAACGGCTTATTAATAAAGTCAACCGCGCCGGCGGCCAAAAGCTCGCTTTCGGAAGCGTTGTCAGCGGTAATAAATATTACGGGAATCCTTTTGAGCCTGTCATTGGTCTTCATTAACTCAAACATTTCGCGCCCGGTCATTTCGGGCATTATTAAATCCAGTAAAATCAGCTTGGGAAGAGAAACGGCGTCACCAAGCATTTCAAACGCTTCTCTGCCGTTACTGGCTGTTATAACGTTAAATTCGTCCTTCAGTATCTCTTCGAGGATCATGACATTTGTTTCTACGTCATCTACTACGAGTACTGTCGGCGTTTTTTCACTCATTCTCTGTTATAACCTTCTCTATTTCCACCAATGTCTGCGTATATACATCCTTTAGAATATCCAACTGACCGGGATTTACCGCCTTTGTCTTTATCTGCGCTTCAATTTCACGGCTCTGTTTGAATAATTCCGTAAGGGACAGGTTTCCTGAAAGCCCTTTCAGGGTATGGGCCGCAACTTGGGCTTTTTCATAATCATTCGCCGCAAGAGCGGCTTCCAGGTTTTTTAAATTGGGATCGTCCTTGAATTTTACAAGCATTTTGATAAAGAAAGCTTTATTATTCATTACCCTCTTTATGCCGTCTTCAAAATCAATAAAAAAACTATTATACATATAAACCTCTCTTAACGTTCACGATAAATAATACGACCCCTGCTTAAATCATACGGGGAAAGGGCAATTTTTACACGGTCGCCGGGTACAATACGTATGTAATGTTTGCGCATTTTCCCCGACAGATGAGCTAGTATAAGGTGGCCGCTTTGGTTGTCCAACTCAACCCTGAACATGGTATTGGGAAGCGCCTCCCTAACAACTCCCTCTACCTCTATTGCTTCCTCTTTTGCCACATTTACTCCTTAGGCATTATGGTACATTAAAAAGCCTCTTTATGTCAATTATGACTATGTGATAAAATACAACATGCGTTACTATAGTACAAGAAACAGAAATGAAACGGCCAATTTTGCCGAAGCGGCTCTTACCGGGCTTGCCCCGGACGGAGGGCTTTTTGTGCCGGAAGAAATCCCATCATATTCCGCGAATGCGCGTTCCTCGCTTGGATCTATGGATTTTCGCGATATTGCTTTTGAAACGGTAAAACCGTACGTGCGGGATGAAATTCCAGACGGCGCATTAACCGATATTATTCAATCGGCCTTCACTTTTACCGCCCCTCTGGTTCCTGTCGCGGATCGTTTTGCTTTGGAGCTCTTTCACGGGCCGACCGCCGCTTTTAAGGACTTTGGCGCGCGTTTTATGGCGCGTTCTTTTTCGTACCTGCGCCGCGGCGAGGAGCGTCCCCTGAGAATACTTGTCGCAACTTCAGGCGACACGGGCGGAGCGGTAGCTGACGGTTTTTTCGAGGTACAGGGCATTTCCGTAACCGTACTGTACCCCAAGGGCAGAGTAACCCCGCTGCAAGAGCGGCAAATCGCCGGTCTCGGCAAGAATATTTCAGCTATTGCCGTGGAGGGCAGTTTTGATGACTGTCAGCGGCTGGTTAAAGCCGCCCTTGCCGACAAGGACTTAAAAAAACGGATGGCTCTTTCATCGGCGAATTCAATTAACATAAGCCGGCTTATTCCGCAGGCTGTCTACTACGCCGCCGCCGCGGGCAGGGCTTTTGCGGGCCGTGTCGATCCCGACGGAGAAGCGACGCCGCGCGTTAAAGAAACTGCCGCCGCTATGCCGGCAAAAAGCGGTTTGCCGGTTACCCTATGTGTACCGTCCGGCAATTTTGGCAATTTGACAGCCGGACTTTACGCGATGAAGATGGGCGCGCCGGTAAAGCAGTTTATCGCGGCGACCAACATAAATAAAACCGTTCCCGATTATCTTGATTCAGGCGAATATCTGGCGCGGACATCGCAGGCGACAATTTCCAACGCTATGGATGTCGGCGCGCCAAGTAACTATGAGCGTATGGCCGCGCATTTTTCATGGGAAGAGATGCGGCGGATCATTTTGGGCGTTTCTGTTTCTGACGGGGAAACAAGGGAAACCATAGCGCGTGTCCATAAAGACTCAGGCTATTTTATTGATCCGCACAGCGCGGTCGGCTGGAAAGGCGTCGACAAACTTCGCGCGGAAAATAAAACCGCGCAGGGACCTGTCGGGATACTCTGCACCGCCCACCCGGCGAAATTTTCGGAGGTTGTAAGCCCTCTTGTCGGAGAACCGCCTGTTCCCTCGTCCCTTGTGCTTGCGATGAAAAGGACGGTTAACGCCAAAACAATCCCGGCAGAAGTCCCTGCGCTAATTGAGACATTGTATACATATAATTAACAATAATGAAAATAAAAACAATTTTTTTGTTATTGATATTCCGTATCTCTCTTGTTTTCGCGTGCGATCTGCCGGGACATTTTGAGTTTTCAGTTTCCAATAACGATGAAGCGCTTTATTCCGGCTGTTATGACGCAATTCATTTGGGGCCGCATATAATAGAATATATATTAACCAAAGAGCGCCTGGAAGCGAAAGGGACAAAAAGACCGTCCGTAATGTTTTCGCAGGACAGGGACGGCGGCGTACTTATGGAGTTATTGGCTGAAAACGGTTATTCACTTCCACATCACAATGATTATACCCGCTCCGGTTTTGACAGGGGGCACATGGCTCCTAACGCGGATTTTAACGACACCTATGAAAACGCGGTTCTTACTTTTTTTATCGCGAATATATGGCCTCAAACACCGGAGCTAAACAGGGTTAAATGGCTGAAGACGGAAAACGAAACCAGAAGGCTTGCGTCGGATTATCAATCTGTAAAAGTCTTAATCATCACAGACGAATTCAGCGAAAAAAAAGTCGCAAACATCAGCGTACCTTCATGCTTTAAAAGAAGAGTTTACGACTTGAAAACCGGAGAGTTAATTTATCAGATTGATGTTTATCAAATTGATGATAACCAAAGTGAATAAAGCTAACACATTTTCATTGTATTTTCCGCAATTACCGCAATTGTCTTAAAAGCGCTATGCAGCAAATGCACGGAAATTTCATTTATATTATTACTTATCTTGCGCGGCCATTTTCTTTGCTTTAATTCTTCCAGCGCTTCTTTAGCGTCTTTTCTGTTAAATGTCTCACACGCCGCTTTAATAATTGATAATTTTTCCCATAAAAAGCCGGCATCATTGACGGATAATTCCTTATTATCGGGACAAACGGCGTCGTCTTCCTCATTTTTTTTATATTTATTAATCAAAGATTCCAATTCTTTTAAAAATACGGGGGTTTCATTTTTAATTAACAAAAAATCACTCTGCAGGCCGGCTTTTTCCAGATTGCCGGCTAAAATCGCATGTCCGGGCTCATAGATATTATCAAGCGCGCTTTTCATTGAATGAACTTTTATAATGTAATTCTGCAAGTCATCCTGCCTCTTAAAATTATTTTCGAGTATTTTTTTAAGAACAGTAACCGCTTTTTCCGCTTCCATTACAAAAGCTTCAGTCAGCTTTATATCCCAATTTGATTGTTCATGTTTTTTGGAATTGTCTTTTAACCTGGCTTTCAGCCTCCGGGCGGTCTCTACCACTTCCGGCGATTGTGTATCGCGTACAAATTTATTCAGTACTTTATCCAGCTGCCGGACATCTATAGGCTTGGAAATAAATCCGTTAAACCCTTTTTCAATAAATATCTCCGCCTGCCCAATCATGGCGTTTGCCGTAAGAGCGACAATCGGCTTCTGATACCCGATATTACGCATAATTTTTGTTGTCTGCATACCGTCCATTTTGGGCATAAAGTGATCCATAAACACAACATCGTATACGCAGCCGGCGTTAATCTTCTCTATCGCCTCATACCCGCTGGAAACAGTCTCTGTTGACAGGCCGTAAAGATCCATAAGGCCTCTTGCGACATAAAGGTTGGTGTCCACGTCGTCTACAATCAAGATTCTGCCATAAGGCATATATTCACGGTCAATCTGAGGCAGGTTAACCGCGCTTAATGACTGCCCAATGCGAAACTTTCTCAATTTTTCAGACGCTGCTTTTCCAAGCACGTTATTGTCTACTATTCCCTGCGGCAGCCTGACGGTAAACAACGAGCCTTTGCCGGGCTCGCTTTCAGCGTAAATATCACCTGACATCATGTTTACAAGGTGTTTTGTAATCGGCATACCAAGACCAATACCCTCGACATCATGATTGGCTTCCAGATTAAAACGAGTGTATTCCTCAAACAGTTTTTCAAGCTGTTCTTTGGTCATACCCTGTCCTGTATCCTGCACGCGGAAAACCAGCATAACTTTATTGTCAGAAATTTTAGCGGAGTCGTCTTCAGTCTCGACGTAAACCGAGAATAAAATCTCGCCTTTGTCGGTATATTTAAAAGCGTTTGTAAGCAGGTTATTCAAAATTTGCTTTATCCGCAGATCATCGCCAAATAATGTTACCGGAATATTCTCGTCTACATGAATCACAAAATGAATCGGCTTATTATCATAATGCATAACAAACATATTCAAAGTATCATTAATAAGGTCTGAAACATTATAATTAACAAATTCCAGTTCCAGCTTGCCAGATTCTATTTTTGAAAGGTCCAATATATTATTGATGATCTTCAGCAGCAAATAGCCGGAATTGTAAATATTTGTTAACGCTTCTTTGGTTTCCTGCGAATTATTTTCGTTTTGCAATTGAATTTCGGTAATGCCTAAAATTACATTCATCGGCGTTCGTATTTCATGGCTCATATTAGCGAGAAAAACGTTTTTCTGACGGCTGAGATGCATGGCATTTTCTTTCTCGTCCATTAACTTTACTACTTCACTAATATCGCGCGTGTATCCGGCGACAATATAATCATCCTGATATTTAACACGGATAAGCGTAACTTCGCACGGAATAATCTCCCCGCTTAGTTTTTGATGCTGCCATAAAAAACGGTAATATCCTTCATCAAACGCTTTTTGTATATTTTCAATCACTTTTTTTTTCGACAGACTCCCGTCTTTCTGGTACTCCGGCGAAAGCTCGAAAAATTTATCAATATATTCCTGTTTACTTGACAACTCAAATAGTTTTACCGCTCCTTCATTGGTCATAATATTTTTAAATTCTCTGTTCCAAAAGTTCATAACAAGAGGAGTCGCGTCCAGCATTACCTGCAGTTGTTCATCCGTTTCTAACGACAAGTGCTTTGCAATTATTTTTGTCAGTATTTTATTTATAGACGGCCGGATTAAAGGCATGTGCCGACCTTGGTAAATTGATCCCTTATTTCAAAAAATACGTCCGTTATTATTGGATCAAATTGTTTACCCTTGCTTTCCATTATAATACTTATAACCTGATCGCTGTTTAATGCCGGCTTATACGGACGTTCCGACGATAAAGCGTCGTAAACATCAACGATTGCCATTATACGTCCCTGTAAAGGAATTTCCTCGCATCTTAATCCATGCGGATATCCGTTACCATCCCATCTTTCGTGATGGTAACTTGCAAACAATTTGGCAAAATGCAGGAAATCTTCATCTCCCGCCTGACTTATAATTTTGTCAATAATGCGCTCGCCTTCCGCCGCGTGAATCTTCATTATTTCAAATTCTTCTTTTGTTAAATTGGCGGGCTTATTAAGTATCAAATCGGAAACGGCAATTTTGCCGACATCGTGCAGCCTTGCCGATGAAACGGCTAATTCAATATCCCATGTCTTCAATTCGTCAAAATACACTTTCCTTTCTATCATCGCGTTAATAAGCAGCCTTAGGTATTCCGTGGTCCGCTCTATATGTCCGCCTGTAGTTTTGTCGCGGCTTTCAAGCATTTCCGCCATGACAGACACCATGCTTGTTTTTAATCTTTGAAGACTCTCAGTCTTCTGCTGAAGCAGAGCTGTCCTTTCGCGGATAATTTCGTCAATATTTAAATGCGTTTTTATCCGGTTTAATAATACGGATTCGGAAAACGGTTTGGAAATAAAATCTACCGCGCCCATTTCAAAACCAAGAGTTTCTGTCACGGCATCATTCTTGTTTGTTAAAAACATGACGGGAATATCCAGATAACGGGTATTGACTTTTAATTTAGCCATTGCTTCCAAACCGTCCATTTCCGGCATTATTATATCCAGGAGGATTAGATCAGGAATTATATCGTTTAGAAGCTCAAACATATCGGCGGCGGACGGAAGCGTATAAACATTGTAGAACTTTGATAATGTTTTCTCTGCCGCTATAAGGTTAACATCATTATCATCCACAATAAAAACTGTCTTCAAAATATATACACTCCCAGCGTTTATATGACTTCTTTGGCATATTCACAGATGAATAGCAATATAATTAACAATTTTACGTTAAAAACCGCATTATTTCAAGGGATATATTTCAGCAAAACAGGCAAAAATAACGGTTCATCGGGGCTAAATACGAGGAATCAGCGTTAAAACAAAAAGATAGCCTGAAAGTTTGTTTAAATAAACGCCCGCGTTCGGACATAACGGCCGCTGTTCATTTACGGCGGTAAAAAGCCGTTCCGCCCTTCTCGCGACGGTTCTTGCGACGTGGATTTGGGCGTCAATAACATCGCGTCCGGGCAAAACAAATTGTGATTGTTCGGGAAGCAGAGCCGTAAGCCTGTTAATTTCTTTTTCCAGGCAGGCAGGTTCTTTTTCGGTAAAAACATATTTATCATCCGCGGTATCGGAAACATGAGACATCATCTTCATAAGGTTTTTTTGGATTTCTTCGATGAACCGGCGGGTATCCGTATCATCCAGCATAGCTTTAACCAGCCCCAAGTGCGAATTAAGCTCGTCCGCCGTTCCTATAAAATGAATCAACAGGTCGTTCTTGGATACTTTTTGTCCGTTTAAAAGCGTTGTCATTTACAGAGTATCAGGCGAATCCAGCCATGCGGGTAATTGCATATTAGTCTCAAAATACCCCATCCTGCGTTTCTTTATAGAAATTTCCATAAGGGCATAACCGTCATTCTCCATTACGCGTAAACGATTAATTGATATCGGATCATCCTCCGATATACCGACCTCATCGGCAATTGAACCCCGCACTACTTTTCTTACGACAAAGTTCGATGAAAAAAATCCGCCGTATACGGGAGAAAGAATCATACCGAACAGGGGAGCCGCGATTCTTTCGCGTTTGTCCACCTTTGCCGCTTCCGACAGCGGAAGATCGGGGCGGCGAACGGTCATAACAACATTTTTCTTTACTACGCCTTCGGCATCAACTGTTTCCAGAGCGACAAGCTCGCCAGGTCCTGCCGGAAAAATCGCGT
>Ga0268262_10003690_pt1 | contig 16384 bp, 18 predicted proteins | sample TergutNc150P3_FD_190354 | JGI IMG/M metagenome (GOLD analysis project Ga0268262, IMG submission 190354) | Nasutitermes corniger P3 segment gut microbial community from laboratory colony in Florida, USA - Nc150 P3 (SPAdes) (version 2) | ecosystem: Host-associated > Arthropoda: Insects >... | reverse complement strand
CAAAAACCATATATAAAGACTACTTTGCAAATATTCCAGTTATATTGACCGCTCACAACATTCGCTACGACTACCTTTCCAGCCCCGAAGACATACCGCGTATCGGACTGCCACCAGAGGGTTTTGACATTGACGGCTACGAATTTTGGGGCAAGGTGAGTATGTTGAAAGCCGCTATGCTTTACTCCGACAAAGTTGTATTCACCTCTGCAGCCTACTTGTCTTGGTTGCTTTCCACGGATTTGCAAGGTGGAATGAGAGGATTCTTGGAAAGCCAAAGGCACAAGCTCTATAGCGTTCAAAGCGGCATAGATTATGCCGTTTGGAACCTTCCAAACGAGCGCGAAAGCTACAAAAAGCAATGCAAAGATAGCCTAAGGGAGAAGCTCGGCATGGATGTGGATTCCAGTATGCTAATGTACTCGCACATAGATTCCACTTCAGAAGATTCCGCTCAAATTATAGCTACCATTTTGGCCAATCTGCTGAACTTGGACTTGCAAATGGTGATAGGCATAGCGGAGAACAATCCCAACTATCCTTATTTCACCACCATTCAAGAAAAACACAAAAACAAAATAGCTATCGTTCCTTTAACCGAAGACGAAGAGACTTTGTACCAAAGGGTTGTTGCCGCAGATATGTTTTTTTCAATAAATGCCGGCGAACCGTCTTTAGCGCGTTATATAAAATCCTATGCTGCAGGCACAATACCGCTCAGCAATAGGCGAGCACGAGAAAGCTTCGTATTCACAATTCCTTATGATGCCAACTCAAGTGAAGATTCCACAAAGGCAAATGCTTTTATTTCGGAAAGTGCTTCGCCAGATATGGTTTTAGAGCTAATACGCACAGCGGAATCCATTTTCAGAGAGAACAAGAGCCTGTGGTCAAGGCTTATTGACAATGCCGCATCTGTAAAAGTAACTTGGGACTATACGGCCGAAAATTATTTACTACTTTTAGGGAACAAAAGCAATTAGCTAGGGCCTATAGCTCAGTTGGTTAGAGCAGCGGACTCATAATCCGCTGGTCGCAGGTTCAAGTCCTGCTGGGCCCACTTTTCATCTTCCCTGTCCAACCCAGTTTTTCCCTGAGTGCTTGAACAAAGCCAGAATCGTCAGTGTGGGCAAAGCGAGTTATGTGGCGGCTGCGGCAAATTAGGAGTTCGGATTTGTCGTTTAACTGTTCTGTGAAGTGACCGTCAAAAACCATTTCAGCGGTGCTGCCTTGAACGCATTTTATTTTGCAAGCACAAGAAGATGGAATGATAATTGGCCTAACAGATAAGCTCATCGGATTAACGGGGTTCAAAACAAAAGCTTCCGCGGCGGGATATATTATTGGGCCTCCGGCAGCTAGGTTGTAGGCTGTGGAACCCGTTGGCGTGGCGAGCATTAGGCTGTCTGCCCAGTATTCGGTTAAAAATTTATCGTTTATTTTAACCTCTAAATTCACCATTCTCGCAGGAGCGTGGGCGTGAATAAAAACCTCGTTCAACACGGTGCGGCTCAGAACTTTTTTGTTCTTCAAATAAATAGAACAGTCCAGCATTATGCGGTCTTGAATTTTGAAAGTACCTTTTGAAAGAGCATTCAAAACAACGGGGATTTCTTCTATGCCATATTCCGCCAAAAATCCAACGCGACCAGCATTTATGCCAGCAATGGGAATTTCCTTTCCGCAAGCTATGCGAGAGGCAGAAAGCACAGTGCCATCTCCGCCAACAGCAACCAAAACATCGCATTTTTTCAAAAGCGATTCGGGACCATAAATAATTTGCGTGCTTTTGCCCCTGCCCCACAACTTTATAGCCTCCAAAGCCTCACGCAATTTTGGATTCTGCTCCTTGCGAATTACAATTCCTATTTTCAATTCAGCACCCCCTGCCATAAATTTTCCACACACTCAATTCCCTTAACGACTTCCTTGCTCTTTGCTTTTTTATTCAAAATATGCAAAGCGAGCCCCAAAATAGGCATACTCTTGCAGTCAAAACCATCTGCCTCAATTTCTGCTTTGCCGCGCAAAATTAAACCGTCTTCGTAAAGACCGCATTCCACTCCTGCAATTTTGAAATTTTCATAAATGGCTTCTAGTATGGGTTTGTAAAAATCAACTGCCCAGTCGGGAATTTTTAAAATGGTCTCGCCCTCGGCAAAACACGCTAAAACAGCGAGCATAGGAATTTCATCTAAACAGGTTTGCAAAACATCTGTGCCAAGCCGCCTGCCAACCAGCATCTTTGCTCTTCTAATCCTCAAATCTCCCCAAATATCTCGGCCTCTTTCGTGGCGAGCAACAATATCAATCTCTGCACCAAGCCTCCTGAAAGCTCCAAAAATTCCCGCCCTGCTTGAATCCAAATTAACCGCTTTCACAACGATATCCGAATCCGAAATTAAAGATGCAGCCAATGCCAAATAAGCGGCCTCAGTTACATCGCCTGCAATAAATCTGTCCCTTGCGAGCAAGGCAGGCACGGGGGGAATATCGCATATCCATTTTCTTTCGTTTTTTACTCCCTGCAATTTTGCCATGCGTCTGGCAAGCTCATCGCTTTCGTCTGGCCCGTCTTGATACCATTGCAGTTCTGCGCCATAAGCGAGCAATTCCCTTATCAGAGAATCTTTAACCGCTATTTTTTCTTCGCAATGAAACGCAACGCCGCTTAGCAAACATTCTATTATTTTTTTATTCCTCTTTTGGTGGGGAAAATCATCCCCTATCCATTCCAAATTCAAAGGTTTTTCGCATTTGAAATTTGTTCCGGCTATTTCCCATTGAGTGTCTGTTATATTTACCTGCGCACCGAGATTTCTCAAATAAGAAGCAAAATCCGCAAAATTTGGCGCAGCCTTTACTTCGTGAATTATCGTGTTTCCATTTGCAAGGGCTGCCAAAAATGCGCAGTTGAAAAAGGCTTCCCTTTCTGTGTAAAGTTCAAATTCGCCTTTTATGCCAACCAAGTTTTAACCCCCTATTAAAACAGTTGGTGAGCCGCTTGTTATTGTTCCGCCGTGAACGGTGGAATCGCCCATTCTCGCGGCTGGTTTTTTGCCTATCAAAACAGATTTTGAGCCTCTGACAACTGTGTCTGGAGGAGAGCCTGCGCAAAAGCAAGAAGAACCGAGCGTGGCGGCTGGCAAATTCCCTATCAACACAGAGGAAACACCTTTTGTTATCGGTCCGCCAACGTGCGGGACTGGCGGCGTACCGGGTGTTTGCATTGGGCAAACGTGCATATCCGTAATTCTAGCGGCTGGTGGCATATATCCCTTTTTCCTCCAAAATTTTAATCGCATTACTTGCATCGCTTTCCGCTTTGAAGGCTAAAAGCAAAGTTCCGCCAATGCCTTCCCTAACTTTCATAAGCTCAATATCTCTGATATTTATGTTTTTTTCTGCAAGGGGGTTCAAGGCTTTTAGTATTGAACCGGATTCGTCTGGAATGCGCACCACTATTTCGTGAAGCGGATAGGCGTAATTTTTTCCTGTTTCCAAATTGTGCCGTATTTTGTTGCCTTGCAAAAAATTATTTTCAAGTTCGCCAAATTGCTCAGAGGTCAATTCGCTTTTTATTTCCAAGGCTTTTTTTGCATAAGTTTCAAGCGCGCACTCAACATTTTTTTTATTCGTTTCCAAAATATCCTTCCACATTCCCCAAGAAGAACCAGCGATGCGGGTCATATCCCTAAAGCCGCGCCCTGCCAAGTGCAGATGATTTTTTGCAATATCCTGTGAAATGCCTGCCGCCATTGAAGTGCTGAGGAGCTGCGGAGCGTGGCTCAGCCAAGACATCGCAAAGTCGTGTTCTTGCGGAGAGATTTGAACAGGGCGGCTTCCTAAAAAATTCAAAAGCTCGCTTAAAGGTTTGGGCAATTCGCTTAAATTTTTTGGCAGGCAATAAAGCCAATAGGCGTTTTCAAAAATGGAAGGGTCGCTGTGTTCAACACCGCGCTTTTCCGAACCAGCCATAGGATGCCCACCGATAAAAACAAAGGGTGAGCCAAGCGAAAAGCCAGCACTGCAAATTTGCTCTTTTGTGCTGCCGATATCGCTAACTATAACTTCTTCGCTCAACAAACCCGCATTATTTTTGAGAGTTTGAATTGTGGATAAAATATGCTTTATGGGACCGCACAACAGAATTAAATTTGAACCCGGCAACCATTTTTCCACTTCGCCATATTCAAAAAATTCGCCTGCCAAAGAACGTTCCCTTGCCTTTGCAAGGGTTTCTTTTGAGCTAACCGCACGGACTGTGTATTTTAAATCGGACTGCTTAATTGCAGAAGCAACCGAACTCGCGAGCAAACCAAAACCTACCAAAACAATTCTCAAGATTTGCTCTCCAACTTAATAGACTCATCTATGATTTTTTTAAAAACATCAACCATGAATTCATCGCCCATAGGCCCAGGATTTTTTTCTGCCACACGTTTTAAAATAATTCCTTCTCTTTTTGAATCAGCAATCGGCAAGCCCTGCGCTTTTTTTATTTTGCCTATTTCAAGCACATATTTGGCGCGTTCATTTAAAAGCGAAATTAGACTATCCTCTATTGAATCTATCTTCTGCCGCAGATTTTCTATTTCAGGAGTCATCTAAGCCTCTAAATTTCATAATCTGCCATAGCTCTTGCTTCTGCAATGCCCGATTTTGACCAGTCTGCAACTTGAACGTGCGCAGGGTGATTTTGATAAGTTTCCAAATCTTCTTTTGTTTTGAAAGTTGTGCATAAGCCTACATCGTAGGCTGAGGGCAAATCTCTGTAATTGAGACCAACATCTAACGAAACAACGCAGGGAATCACACTTTTCAAGGCATTCAATCTCTGCACAAGAATTTCGGCATTTTCCTTTCCCGTGCGGCCTTCCGCCATAGGCTTCATTTTCCAAAGAACTAAGTGTATAATCATAACTAGAAAGTAGAAAATTCCCTACCTTTCCCCAAACAGCGCCGTTCCCACCCTTACCATTGTTGCTCCTTCCGCAATGGCTACTTCTAAATCCAAAGTCATTCCCATGGAGAGTTCGGTGAAGTTTGCAAACTTGGGATTAGAACCCAAAATTCTCCCTCTCAAATTTCTCAAAAAAGCAAAACAATCCCTGGAATCTTCTGGGTTTCCCGTGTTTTTGCCAATGGTCATCAAACCCTTGTAAACAAGCCTACGCGGTTCTGGCAAGCTGTTCAAAAAATCAAAGGCGTCTTGCATTGAAAGCCCGCTTTTTGTGCTTTCTTCAGAGGCATTCACTTGAAAAAGAACATCCAAATTTTTATTCGCTTCTTCGCATAGAGCTTCTATTTTCAGCACGCTTTCCAAATCGGCAAGGGAATCTATAGCTTGCGCAACCTGAACTGCTTTTTTAAGCTTATTTTTTTGCACAGGGCCAATTATGCGGCAAATCACGCCTTCTCTTTGAGGCAAAAATTTTTCCAAAGCCTCTTGCACCCTATTTTCCCCAAACTCACGCGCTCCTAGGGCAATGGCTTCTTCCACCGCAGAAGATGGATGCGTTTTGCTAACCCAAACAAGGCGAACTTCACTAGGGTCTCTACCGCAGGCATTGCAGGCTTTTGTTATTCTGTCTAAAATTATTTGCTTATTCTGCTTTAAGTTCATCTTTCCCAAACCTGAAATCCCAAAAATATTTGTATTCGACTGACAATATAATTCTCTCCTTAATAGGGTCAGAAAAAACATTGTCTTTGCCGCTTCTTGTGAAAAAACCGGGGCTAAGCGAAATATAAGACCTGCCACCATCAAGTCTCCACAAAGGGCCAGTCATTACCACGGAATAATACAGGGGTTCTTTATCGTAGGCTTTGAGGGGAGAATAGAATGTAAACTGCCTGCCAGAAAACATAAGCGAAAAATCCAAACCCCAAGAAAGATTACTGTTAATATTGTAAACTGCGGAAAATTCTTCGGCAACCACATAATCCCTGCTGTAAAGGGGAATGCCTCGCATATAGTCAAAACTCTTTTTATCGTAATCAGATGCTATATCTATAAGAGCAAAATGGAACAAAAAAAACAGATCTAGGCACCGCGAATCGTAACTCCCGCCGAGCTGCACGTCGTAGCTCTGTATTTGAGAATAAGATGAATTGCGATAAAACTGGTCAAACATATATTTGGCATTCCAAACATCTTTCACCAGAGGCTGCTCCCCAAGCTTCATTGGGATTTCTACATCGCTCCAAAGCAAATTTTCATTTGAATAAACAAAACGGAGTTCCAAAATCGCAAAAGGTGGCGGCAAAGGTGCAAAACCGAGCCCCATTCTGAGGGTACCATAAAAAGGCGAAAGCTCCGCTCCAGCCATGAACCTCAAATAATTTGTTTTATTTGGCTTCCAAACCCCATAGCCATCTGTCCCCAAAAGCTCAATCCAGTTAAAATCAACGCTGGTGCTGGCTTGTGGAACAAAAGCTCCCTTGAACCCAGCAGGGGCGGCAGCACCCCGAGCTCCATATTCAATATTTGGGCCAAGCACCACAGGAGATGCTGCATTATAGGCAAAACCAACGCAAAATAGAGCTAAAATCAAAAAAATTTGTTGCACAGGCTTAAAAAATACTATTTTTAAAGTATGAAGAAAACTTTTTTAGCCATATTAGCAGCAAGCGCTCTAATTTCGTGCGCTGGCAGCAAACAACAATCGCCCATTTTAATAGAAAGGGGCATTCCAGCAGACGAACGCAACTACGATGTTGTGCAAGAGGGCTTTGGCATAGATCCCAAGCTGAAAAAATTCTTTTTAGCTGGGTATATTGCAGAAGGCATGAACAAAAACCTTGTAAATCTGCTATGGGGACCTCCAGATAAAGAATTGAACGATGGGCTAACCTGGGAATATATAGACTATAAAACAGGCGAGGTTATCACCCGTTTGAAATGGGAAGAAGTTGACCCTATGAAGTTTAAAGGCGCGGACTGGACAAATGCCTCAAAACTGATAGGAATAGAGGGTGATCCATACGGTGGCTCGCCTGCGCCTGTGTTTGAAGATGAAGGTACCTACTAAACTTAAAGCAAAAGTTTAAGTAAAACCTCAATTTGTAAAAAAATAATATTTTTTCTGCAAATTCCTTGTTTCTGGCACGATTATCGCATGTATATCTTGCAGAAACACACAGAAGAGCTTTTGATTGAGGCTCTTCTAAACAAAGGAGTTTGTTATGCAAATCAATCACAACATTAATGCGATGATAACCCAGCATGCGTTGTACAACAACAACAATGCTATGGGCAAGAGTTTGGAAAAACTCTCCACCGGCTTAAAAATAAACCGAGCGCAAGACGATGCCGCAGGCCTCGCCATGAGCGAACAAATGCGAACGCAGATTCGCGGTTTAGGAAAAGCTAAACAAAATTCACTAGATGGCATTGCGGCCTTGCAAATTGCAGAAGGAGGTCTTGCGGAAATAACCAATATAATGCAGCGACAGCGCGAATTGGCTATTCAATCTGCTAACGATACCCTCACTTCTACAGAGCGCAAATACTTGGACTTGGAATTCCAAGAGCTCACAAAAGAAGTTGCCCGCATTGCAAAAACAACAGACTATAACGGCAAAAATATGCTGAATTGGTCTTCAGACCCAAACCTCAGCTTTGGCGCAATTGGAGATAAATATGAATTGCAGAGAGAAGTAAATCGTGAGGTAAGTAAAATAAGCAGTTTGGCAGAAGGATTCACTCAACCCGCACATAACGCTCCTACTACCGCTACTGCTCCTACTACCCCTGCTGATCCTCTTTGGACTAATGCTAAGAGCGGATATGAATTGGTCCAGGATGCTATCAAAGCTCTTATCACTATTGCAAGTGCTGACCCAGCGACCACTCAAACAATTAGGTCAGAGCCTACTTCTTTAGGACCTCCTCCAATTTGGACTCCTCCCTATCCTCCCGCGGGTGAATATGATACCCCTGATAATGTTGCTCCTCGTACTAGTGATAGCTTGATGTGGCAACTGCAACTCGCGATTGATACCATCAAAGCAAATCTCGATGAAGCTCATTTCCCTGCCGAGAAAGACAGGGCACTTGCCGAAGCTCTTCACGAGCGCTTGAATATAATAGTCAATAACAGTGCTAACCCTAAAACAGATAGCTTGTTATTCCTATATAGCAATATGTTGGAAAACGACATGACAGTAGCCGCTTCTTATACCCTGCATATAGGTCCTAACTATTCTTTTGGCATGGGTGGCAAATGGGCAAACGAGATGACTGTCACATACATATCTCTTAACCCCGGTTCGCTTGGGCTTTCTACCAAAAACATCAGAACCCAAAACAACTCAACAGAGGTTATTGACCATCTGGATATGGTTATCAAGAGTGTGAGCGGTGTTCGTGCCAAAATAGGTACTTATATCAACAGGCTGGAATATACGATTAACAATATATCCAGCTTGGAATTCAACACTCAAGATGCTGAAAGCCGCATTAGAGACACAGACTTTGCAGCCGCCACAACTGAGTTCACCAGAAATCAGATACTTGTGCAAAGCGCGACGAGTATGTTGGCGCAAGCCAATACCCTGCCGCAAACAGCGCTAACTCTCATAGGCGGATAACGATTCTTTAAGTGGAATCTTTTACTCCTTTGAAGGTTCCCCCGTCTGGCTCGCGCCAGGCGGTCCTTTTGCATTTTCTATATTTACACTCGCGCGGCGGTAACTCAGTAGGTAGAGTTTCAGCCTTCCAAGCTGACTGTCGCCGGTTCGAGCCCGGTCCGCCGCTTTTAATTATTCCCCCCTTGAATGGAGATTTTTTTAACAAAAATCACCATTCGTCCCCCCGTTTTTTCCGCTCGGAGAGCTAACGGGGGGGAACTACTTTTTAATTATTCCCCCCTTTTTTTCCGCTCGGAGAGCTAACGGGGGAACTACTTTTTAAACCAAAGTTGCCAAACTTGAACCCCTATTGTTTTTCTCATAACGGTATTCGCTAACCAAATTGCTCCACTCGGATCGGAATTTTTGCTCCAAGGCTTTGCGTATTACGCCGCCGCTTTTTGCACCTATGCCGTGAACTATGCGAATGCGTTTCCATCTGTTTTTTTTGGCAAGCTCCAGTTCCAGCTCTACCCTGCATATAGCTTCTTCCAAACCAAGCTCGTGCAAATCTATTTCGGAATCTGCAAAGGGTTCTTCTATGCTAATTCTTCTTCCTTTCTTTTTTGTTTTTTTTATATGAACATTCTTGCGTGGCAAAGCCGCTTTGTCTTTGTCAAAAATGCAGTTGTTTTCCAACCAATCTAGCTGCACATGAGAAACATCATCGCAAATCACAACCCGCCTTTCATCGCATTTTTAAGCCTAGCCATAACATCGCTTTTTTTGATAGCTGCAGCCGCTGGCTTTTTTGGAATGTTTTGAGCAGCCTGTTTCTGTGCTTTGCCGGAAAAACGTGCCTTTAAATCTGCAAGAGTTGCTGCCTGCGGTACAGGCTTGGCTTGATGAAAATTACCACCCTTGCCTTGATAGCCGCCTTTGGCATCTCCTCTGCCGCCACCCTTAAAGCCACCGCCTCCTACCCTGCGCTCGCTCTCCTGCTTCATGGAAAGGGATATGCGTTTATTGGCGGCATCAACAGAAACCACCCTAACCTTAACCACATCGCCTGTTGTTAAAATGGTTTTTGCATCCTTCACAAAATTATCGCTCATCTCGGAAATATGCACCAAGCCGTCTTGGTGAACACCTATATCCACAAATGCTCCGAAATTCGTAACATTGCTCACAACGCCTTCCAACCAACTTCCGGTGATCAAATCTTGCATGGTTTTGATTTTGGGGTTGAATTTGGCATAATGGAATTCTTTGCGAGGGTCTCTGCCGGGTTTTTCAAGTTCTGCCAAAATATCTGCAATGGTGTTTTTGCCAACTCCGCTCTCCGCATCGGTGAAATCGCTTGCAACAATGGAATGCAAAGCCTCGGAATTGCCTATGAGTTCATTCAAAGGCTTGCCTGCTTTCTCTGCGATTTTCTCTACCAAGCCGTAATTTTCGGGGTGAACCGCACTGTTGTCCAAAGGATTTTCTGCACCGTGAATGCGTAAAAATCCGGCTGCTTGCTCATAAGCTTTTTGCCCAAAACCTTTGATCTCTTTCAAAGCCTCGCGGCTTGCAAATGCCCCGTGTTCGTCTCTGTGCTTAACAATGCTATCTGCCAAATTTTTATTAACGCCAGAAACATAGCCGAGCAAAGCTGGGCTTGCGCTGTTCACATCAACACCAACCTTGTTCACGCAGCTCTCCACAACTTCGTCCAAGCGTTTTTGGAGTTCTTTTTGATTCACATCGTGCTGATATTGCCCAACGCCAATGGCTTTGGGTTCCACTTTCACCAATTCCGCAAGCGGGTCTTGCAGGCGGCGACCTATGGAAATCGCACCTCTTGTTGTAACATCTTCTTTTGGGAATTCCTTTATAGCAAGCTCGCTCGCGCTATAAACAGAAGCTCCCGATTCATTCACTATAACCCCAACCGGACATTCTCCGCGTTTGTTTTTCAGCTTGCTGGAAATTTCCTTTACAAAATCGTCTGTTTCGCGGCTTGCGGTGCCATTGCCTATGGAGATTAAATCAACATCGTATTTTTCAACGAGTTCCGCAAGGTATGCTGCGGACTGCGAAACTTGCCTTTGCGGTTCCAAGGGATAAATTACGCCGTGATCCATGAATTTGCCGTTTTGGTCTAAAACTGCTACCTTAACTCCGCTTTTGAAACCTGGGTCAAGAGCGAGAACCGCCTTGTGTCCTGCAGGCGGTGCGAGCAAAATATCCGATAGGTTTTTGGTGAAAACCTTGAAAGCCTCTAACTCTGCGGCTTCTTTCAGCAAAAGGCGAACTTCGCTTTCCAAACTCGGTTTTAGCAAACGTTCCCAAGAGTCTTTGCACATAGCTTCCAAGTGCACTTTCCAAACTCCCTCTCTTTTAATCACCTTTTCTGAGAGGTAGCCAACAAGAGCCTCGTCTGGAACCTCAATGGTCAAACGCAAAACTTTTTCTTTTTCGCCACGGCGCATAGCGAGCATTCTGTGGCTTGGTATTGTGCCCAGAGGCTCGGAAAAATCGTAGTAGTTTTTGAACTTTGTCTCTTTGCCTTCAAATTCCTTTTTAACCTTGGAAACCATTTTGCCCTGTTTTTCAATTTGCGCGCGCAAATATCCGCGGAATTCCGGTGTGTCTGCAACGTCTTCTGCCAAAATATCCAAAGCAAATTTGATGGCTGCCGCTGGGTCTGCAACGCCTTTTTCTTCGGAGAGAAAAGCCATAGCGATTGTTTCTGCGGAGTTGGATGTTTCTTCTTGTTCCCATATAATTTTTGCAAGACCTTCCATGCCTTTGTCTTTTGCGATAGTGGCACGTGTGCTGCGTTTGGGTTTGTAGGGAGCGTAAATATCTTCCAAAATATTTTTATCGCGGCAGCTATCTATTTGAGCTTTTAGTTCGGGAGTTAGCTTGCCAAGCTCCTCAATGGTTTTTAAGACCGTTTCTTTGCGTTCTGCAAGTTCGGTCAAAGATTCCTTCCTATGCTGAATATCGCGCAACTGAATTTCGTCTAGGTTATCAGTTTGGTCTTTGCGGTAGCGAGCAATAAAGGGCACTGTTCCGCCTTCTTCCATAAGCTTGAGTGCCGCCTTAACGCGCTGTTCTTCAATTTTCAATTCTTCTGCAATTATGCTTGAAAATACCATGTCTTATTCCTCTTTATTGAGGGTTTAAATATAGAAAAATGTTTGAACCAGAATTTTCACTTAGGCAACGCTCACAGAAGATTTAATCGTTCCGCTATATCCATCTATAACCACATGCCATGTTCCCGATTCGGGAATTGTAATTCTATATGGAGAAACATTCGCGTGCCCGCCGTGATATTCAAATTTCATGCTGTTTTTATACTTGTGAAGATTTGTAGCATCCAGCAATATAACATTGGCAGCACAGGAAAGCGTGACTTGAGCAACTTCGCCCTTGTTGCAAAAGCCTAAATTGTATTCTGTAAAATCCATAGCGTAGGAAATATAGAAAAATTATTTCCTTTATTTACTATAGTAGCCACTTATTAACTCATATTCAAATGCTCTGGGATATGGGACAAGGGACAGGGGACATGATTTTTCGTTTAAAAAAGCCCATTTTTATTGCATACTTATATCCCTTTTCCCATATCCCTTGTCCCAAAGTGAATTTATCAGCATTTACTATATTCCATGCAATGACCAAATATATCTTCGTAACGGGTGGTGTTGTTTCTGGGCTTGGCAAAGGAATTACCGCTGCATCTCTTGGCAGGTTGCTAAAGCAACGGGGTCTTAAAGTTGCGGCTCAAAAATTAGACCCTTATATGAACATAGACCCTGGTACCATGAGTCCCTTTCAGCACGGCGAAGTATTTGTTACAGACGATGGCGCAGAAACGGACTTGGATTTGGGGCATTATGAGCGTTTTATAGACGAAAATCTCACAAAACTCAGCAACCTAACATCTGGCAAGGTGTTTTGGAATGTGCTTGAAAGGGAACGCGCTGGCGGTTATTTGGGCGGCACAGTGCAGGTAATCCCCCACGTCACGGAAACGATAAAGGAATTTATATATGCAGGAGCTGCCAGCAGCAATGCCGATGTTATGATCACAGAAATTGGCGGCACAACAGGCGATATTGAAAGCCAGCCGTTTTTGGAAGCCATTAGGCAAATATGGCTGGATAAAGGCAGCGACGATTGCCTGTTTATCCACGTAACTCTTGTACCTTACCTAAAAAGCTCTGGCGAACACAAATCAAAACCAACTCAGCATTCTGTAAAAGAACTCCGAGCGATGGGCATTTCGCCAAGCATAATAATAGCTAGAGCAGACGAACCTATCAACAGTGGCATCAAAGAAAAAATAGCTCTTTTTTGCAATGTAAAACCGGACTGCGTAATTGAGAATATAACTCTCCCAACTTTGTACGAAGCACCGATTATGCTTCATAAAAACGGCTTGGATAATGTTGTTTGCCGCGAATTGAAATTCACCGCTCCCGAACCGGATTTGAGCGAATGGCAAAATATGATGCAAAAAGTTGCAACAAGAAACAGAGAAGTTTGCATTGCCATTGTGGGAAAATACGTGCAACTCCACGATGCATATCTCTCCATTATTGAAAGTTTGAACCACGCGGGATTTGAAGTGGGCGCAAAAGTTAAAATAAGCTGGATAGACAGCAAAAACATAACTAATGAAAACGCCAAAGAAATGCTCGGCGGTATAGATGGAATGATAGTCCCTGGTGGTTTTGGTGATAGAGGCATTGACGGAAAAATATCCGCTTGTAAATATGCAAGAGAAAACAATGTGCCGTATTTGGGTATTTGCCTAGGTATGCAAATTGCCGTTATTGAATTTGCGCGCCATGTTTGCGAACTCAAAGATGCCCATTCCAGCGAATTTGACGAAACCTCTCCGCACCGTGTAATAGACCTTATGCCCGACCAAGCAGGCTTGGTAGGCAGCGGCGGCACCATGCGTTTGGGAGCATATCCCTGCAAAACCGCCCCAGGTTCCCTATTGAACAAACTCTACGGTCGTGACGAAATAAGCGAAAGGCACCGCCACCGCTTTGAATTCAACAACGAATACCGCGAAGCTCTCACGAGCAAAGGTCTTGTGATTTGCGGAACATCGCTAAACGGCAACCTTGTTGAAGCAATAGAACTTCCAAGAGACAGCTTTTTTGTGGGCGTTCAATTTCACCCCGAATTCACAAGCCGCCCGAATAAACCGCATCCGTTGTTTGTGGGCTTGCTGAGGGCGGCGATTAATACGAGAGGAGGCAGCAATGAACTTTAAAGAGAGAAGAGAGAAAAAAGCGTTTTTGGCTTTGGCAAATGGCAGCGTATTTTATGGCTATTCTGTTGGTGCCCCATTAGATACTTGCGGCGAAGCGGTTTTCAACACAGGTTTGAGCGGCTACCAAGAAATTTTAAGCGACCCTTCTTATGCGGGGCAATTTGTGGTTATGACCGCCCCCGAAATAGGCAATTACGGCGTTAATAAAGAGGATATGGAATCGCGAAAATTTTTCGCAGCTGGTTTTGTTATCAGAGAATTGAACGAACCTTCAAATTGGCGCAGCCAAGAATCTTTAAAAGATGCACTTATTCGCTATGATATTCCAGCAATAGCGGGCATAGATACACGTATGCTCACTTTGGAACTGCGCGAAAGCGGTGCCCAAAAAGCCTTTTTATGCACCAGCGGCAAACTGAGCGCAGACGAAGCCGTTGCCAAAGCAAATGCCTGGCCCGGAATAGACAACCAAGACTACGCAAGCGTAGTCTCTTGCGAAAAGGCTTATGAATGGAACTCCGATGGCGATTTGCACATTGTTGCTTATGATTTTGGAATTAAATACAATATTCTGAGAAACTTGCAACTAGCTGGAATGCGAGTGAGCGTTGTTCCTTCAAAAACAAGTGCAGAAGATGTTTTGGCAATGAAACCTGATGGAGTGTTTCTCTCCAATGGCCCCGGCGACCCCGCCGCTGTTGGCTATGCCATTGAAAATGTGCGAAAATTGCTCGGCAAGGTTCCAATTATGGGAATTTGTTTGGGGCATCAGATTATAGGGCTTGCACTCGGCGGCAAAACGCAAAAACTCAAATTCGGTCACCACGGCTGCAACCATCCGGTTATGGACACTTCTAGCAACTGCATTGAAATTTCCTCTCAAAACCACAACTATATGATTATGCCGCAGGGAATTGAAGACAAAGCGGAGATTACCTACCTAAACCTAAACGATGGCAGCGTTGAAGGCTTGAAGCTGAAAAACGAAAATGTATTCTCCATTCAATTCCACCCCGAAGCCGCACCAGGCCCTCACGATTCTCTGCATTTGTTCAAGAAGTTCAGAGAGAATTTAGCGCGTTGAATTTACTACATTACCTAAATGGAAATTTTTGACATTTTTTTCCCGATATTTGTGCTAGGGCTTATGGCTGTGGCTGTTCCTTTTGGAATGATGTTTGCAAATTGGGTGCTTTCACCGCAAACTCAGTTGAAAAACAGGGTTAAAACAGATGCTTATGAGTGCGGGCTTTCAAAAGTGATAGGCTCTGCCTCGGAGAGATTCCCTGTGAAATATTACGTGGTGGCAATGCTCTTTTTGGTTTTTGATTTGGAAGTGGCTTTTCTTTACCCGCTCGCCATTGAATTTTTAAATGGCGGTTGGGATTTGTTCGTTATTTTAATGGTATTCCTGCTTATTTTAGAAGCAGGCTACCTTTATATTTTACGCAAAGATGTTTTGAATTGGTCAAAGATAAGCGATAGAATTGAGTAAATATCACTTCTCTTTATTGGTCACCCAAACAGAAACCGTTGTTTCAACTCCAGCAAATACTTTTATTGGAACGGAGTAATTGCCAAGCTGCTTTATAGGTTCTTCAAGCACAACCTGCCTTTTCGCTATGTTAAAGCCTTGAGCCTTTAGAGCTGCGGCAATATCGGTTGAGGAAACAGAGCCGTAAAGTCTTTCGTTTTCCACAACGCTGCGTTCTATGGTGAGCTGGGTAGCGGATATTTTTGTTGCAATGTCTTCGGAAACGGCAAGTTCCTTGCGGAAAAGTGCTTCCATAGCGGCGCGGTTTTTCTCCAGTGAACGTTTTGCTTCTTTGGAAGCCAGCACTGCTAGCTTGCGGGGGAACAAATAATTGCGAGCATAGCCGTTTTTAACGTTGACTATGTCTAACATTTTGCCTAAATGCGAAACATCTGCTTTAAGTATAATTTCCATAGTTCCTCCCCTACCTTAAAGAATCTGCCACAAAGGGCAAGAGTGCCACGTGACGGGCGCGTTTAATGGCTTCTACTAATTCGCGCTGGTGCTTTGCGCAGGTTCCAGACAAACGGCGTGGCAAAATTTTGCCGCGGTCAGAGAGGAAACGGCGAAGAATAGCTTCGTCTTTGTAGTCTATGAAGCTGATTTTATTTTCGTGGAACCAGCAGTTTTTTTTGCGCGGAACGCTAGTGCGCTCGTTCTTTTTTTCTTCGTAGTTCATCAGTCTGCATCTCCATAGTCTATGTCAAAGCCAACGGCATCGTCTGCGCTGCTGACGTGGTCTTGGTTGTAAATTATCTCGGTCATGGGGAAATCTGCAAGGGTTAAAAAACGCAAAATATTTGTGTTTATGTTAAAGCCGCGCTCCAAATCCAAAACAACATCGCTGTTCGCTTTGTAATAGAATATTACATAAAAGCCGTGAGTTTGTTTGCGGATGATGTATGCCAGCTTGCGCTTGCCCCATTTGTCGCATCTCTTTATTTCGCCGGAGTGCGATTGTATTTTCTTTTCAACAGTGGTTATCTCTG
>Ga0268262_10003689_pt1 | contig 16391 bp, 2 predicted proteins | sample TergutNc150P3_FD_190354 | JGI IMG/M metagenome (GOLD analysis project Ga0268262, IMG submission 190354) | Nasutitermes corniger P3 segment gut microbial community from laboratory colony in Florida, USA - Nc150 P3 (SPAdes) (version 2) | ecosystem: Host-associated > Arthropoda: Insects > Digestive... | reverse complement strand
AGGCATAGCCCTTTTCGTAGTGAAGCCGGTTCATCAAGTCTTTGACGTCCGACGGCACCACTGCGTGAATCTGGTATTGGCCGAAGAAGGGGATGATCTGATGGTTGATCGAATTCTCCTGCCGGTCATAGGACGCCGGTTTCAGGCCCTTCTTATACCGTGGAAACCAACCCAAGATGTACTTCTCCAATGTTTGCTTGCGGCGCTGTTCCGGCGTTTCCTGGTAAGCGGTCTTTTTCATTTCCCGGAGCTTGCGTTTGGCCTCAGCCTCAGTTTTGGCGTAGCGCATACGGACATCCTGTTTTCCGTTGGACTTGAAACCTATTTGCAGCGCTGCTACCCAGCGGCCATCACCGCGCTGATATACGCTGCCGTCGCCGTTTCCGTTTTTCGTCATAATCAATCACCTCACTAAATAAATAGCGGGGAAGCCCCTAAAAACGGACAAGGTTTTGACAGTGACTTGACAGTGACTTGACAGTGACCCAGGAGGGTTTTTAAGTGATTTCGGGGGAAAACAAGTGATTTCCGTCACAAACGAAGCACAGCATCGGGAAAAGAACAAACCCGGAAAACCTTTAGCGTCAAGGTTTTCCGGGTTTGTTATCGCTGGAGGCGCCACCCAGACTCGAACTGGGGGTAAAGGTTTTGCAGACCTCTGCCTTACCACTTGGCTATGGCGCCGTCGGTTTGTTTTGAGCATATGCGCCCGGCCCGGACATTATAGCCGATTCCGCGCGGCCTGTCAAGATATTTTTTTATTCCGGGCTTGTTTTTGCGGAAGGGCCGTGCTATAATGATGAAAATTACAAAGAATTGGAGGCGTTTTTGTGAAACATGTGAAGCGGATGGCGGCGGGCTTGCTGGTATTGGTCCTGGCGCTGGGGCTGGCCCTGCCCGCGCAGGCGGTCAAATGGGAGGACCCGCAGGGCCCGGGCGGCGACCCGTGGGAGGTGGACGAGGTGCACCCCGTCATCATCGTGCACGGCATCGGGCAGTCGGAGGTGTTCCTCTATGACGAGGAAACCGGCCGGAAGGCCACCGACGCCGACGGCAACCCGATCCAGGGCTGGCCGCCCAAGATCGACATCAACGGACTGATCCCCAAGCTGATCTTCCCGCTGCTGGCGAGCGTGCTGCTGCAGCACGACATCTGCCTGACCAGCACCCTGCGCGGCCTGGCGAAGGAGATTTTGAGCGTCTTCGAGATGAAGGAAAATGGCCGCCCTAAGCTGAACATGCAGGTGGAGCGGTGGCACCGCTACGGCGGCGGGGCGCCCACCAGCCTGAAGGACCTCCCGGAGGCGCAGCGCGAGGCCGCCTATCACAACATCCCCCTGAGGGGTATGGCGGATGTCATCCCCGAGGAGAACATGTACTACTTCGCCTACGACAGCTTCGGCAACCTGGAAGACATCGTGGGCGAGCTCTACGAATTGATCCAGGATATCCTGGCCAAGCCGGAGCACGCCGGCGCGGGCAAGGTCAACATCATCCCCATCAGCCTGGGCGGCACCATCATGAACGGCTTGGTGGACTATTATAAAGAGGAAAACATAGCGGGCCAGCTGAACAACGTGGTGTACGTCATCGCCGCGCTGGACGGCTCCAACCTGGTGGGCGACCTGTTCACCCGCCAGCTTGCCACGGACAACGAGAGCCTCTACCGCACGATGCTGCCCGGCCTGGTGGAGGGCTACCTGGGGTATCTGCTCAACCTGGCGGTGCGCCTGCTGCCCAAGCGCCTGGCGATGAAGGCGGTGGACGCGGTGATCGACGGCGCGGTGGGCGGCGTGGTGAGCCGCTGCACGATGATCTGGGCGCTGCTGCCGCACGAGTACTACCCGGCGGCCTCGGCGGAATGGCTCAGCGACCCCTCGATGGACCTCATCAGGCCGCAGGTGGAGAGATACCACGGGGCCCAGGAGAGGGCCCGGGACAACATCGTGGAGATGCGCGAAAATGGCGTGCACTGCTACGCCATCGTGGACTACAACCACCCGATGTACAACTTCGTGGCCTCCGCGAAGCGCGTCAACTCCGACGGGCTGCTGCAGATGGATTCCCCCTCCCTGGGGGGCTACAGCGCGGGCGTCAACGTCCCCCTTTCGGCGGAGTACAAGGCCGCGCACCCGGGCGGCATCTATGACGGCCTGGACGGCATGGACATCGTGGACGCCGCCGCGGGCGACCTGCCGGACTACACCTGGTACTTCAAGGACCAGGACCACGAGCGCACCGGCCATTGCGACGTGGTCATGAACCTGACGCTGCGCCTGGCCTGCGGCGCGGCGGACCCCTCCGTGCGCGACATGCCCGAGTGGCCGCAGTTCAACCACGGGCGCAACGGCGACAGGTACAAGGACATGCTGCGGCAGGCCAAGGCCGTGAACCGCGCCGGGCTTGCGGCGGAGGACATTGCGGCCCTCGACGCCGCCATCGCCCTGGTGCAGGCAGTGGTGGACAGCACCATCTCCAGGCCAACCGAGGACGCCCAGGCGGAGCAGAGCCTGCGCGCCATCATGGAAAAAATTGGGGCCTGGGCCCCGCAGCAGGGGCCGGGCTTCTGGGAGAAGGCGGGAGACAAAATCTGCTGGTTCCTCAGCGAGGCGGCGTGGTATACCCGCGGCCCGCGCGGGTTCTTCGACCCGGTCTGGCGGATCTGGTGCGACTGAAGCGGAACGGATACGCGAGCCCCTTCGCCCGTGCGGCGAGGGGGCTTTTTGCAAAAATATTTGTGCACAAATCTGAAAAAATCTATTGATTTTTTTGTTTGGATGCTGTATAATGTTCCTAAGAGTGTCTGTCTGCCTAAAGGGCGGGGAGGGACTTTAAGAAAATAATCCTTTTGAAGGGAGCCATTTTCATGGAACACAAGCACCGAATCCCGGCGAAGGCGTTGAGCTTTCTGCTGGCCCTGGTGATGCTGACAAGCTGCATCTCCGTGGGCTTCACCGCGTTCGCGGCGGAGGACTCCTACCAGGTATTGGCAAACGCCATGCGCGCGGACGGCATGCAGGGGGTCATCCCCGGCTATAAGGTGTCGTCGTCGCCGGACGTCAAGAGCAAGGCGTCGGCGAAGGACCCGAAGGCGACCAGCGCGGTCTATGTGCACTCCACGGCGATGTGGGAGGCCATGGACGCGTTCTGGAAGATCGCGGGGAGCGTGCGGTCGAAGGACGTGGGCGACATCGTCGTGGGAGACAACGGCAACGTCACCGACGGGTGGACGGGTGAGAACAACACCGCCCGGAAGATCGCCGCGACCATCGCGAAGAACCTGACCGCCGGCGGGTACATGAGCGCCGAGGAGATGCAGGACTACGGCGTGGCGGACACCTTCAACTGGTTCATCGGCGGATACACGGCGGAATACGCCCTGCTGGACGAGCCGGTGCGCGGCGAGAAGGCCACGCTGACGCCCTGGACTAACCAGGTGTTCGGCACCACGGGCTATTTCGGCGTGACGCGCACGCGCGACCAGGCCCTGCTGGCCGGGACGAAGAATTATAAGCAGATCCCGGCGACGCTGGAGCTCAACCGGCGCTGGGAATGGGCGCACGACGCGAAGTACGTCACGAACGGCGACAAGAGCGTGCGGCAATACTGGCACGTGCTGAGCAAGATGGACAGCAAGGGCAACGTGGCCGGCGCGCAGGGCCTGGCATTTGACCCCGCGCAGGCCAACACCAAGGCCCTGAGGGACACTCTGGCGGACTGGGACGGCATGTTCAGGAAGGGCTTCTTCGCCCAGGACCTGCGGGGCCTGAGCACGGCGCAGCTGGAGGCCCTGAAGGCCAACGTGGAGAACCAGCTGCAGGCCGCGAAGGCCCTGGAGATCACCAACACGCTGCTGTACTTCTACGGGCTGCCGACCTACCTGGACGTGGGCGCGTTCCTGCGCAAGGTGAATTACCACCTGGAGCTGTCGCCCTACCGCCCGTACGTGAATTTCTTCAAGGAGGCCAAGACGGCCAAGGCGCTGAAGGGCCTGGGCCGCGCGAGGCTCAACGAGGAGGCGCTGAAGGCGCGGCTGGGCCTGGAGGCCCTGCGGAAGCTCTCGCGGAACAGCCTGAGCGTCTATAATGGCCTGGTGGCGGAGAACGGGCTGAACCTCTCGGCGGCCGAGGATTACTTCGAGGAGATCCTGTACGTGATCTCCGAGGCCACCGGCAAGGCCGACCTGATCGCTCAGCTCTACAGCGACCTCATTGGCACGTATCTGACCGCCAGCGGGGACGGCTTCGAGGTTCATCCCAGATACCTGCCGGGCGGAAACCAATATGGCAATGTGAACGAGACTGCCCTTGACGCCCTGTACGACGTCTATTGGCAGATCACCATGCTCAGCGAGGCGCTGCAGGGCAGCGTCGGCAGCGTGCCGAACTTCCCGGTGGCCAACCCCAATTACCCCGCAACCTCGCCCATCGAATTCATCCCCTTCGACCTGAACGACGCGCTGCATACCGCGGGTGTGCCCCTGTCAGTCACCGGCAGCGTCGTGCAAAAGGCGCTGGCGGCCGTGCTTGCGGCGATCGAAACCTGGAGCCCGGCGAACTATTTCGATTACGTGACCAATAAGCCAGACGCCATCACCACGCCGCTCAAATACGACTATCCGGCATATCTCGGGTCCGCGCCCCCGGCGCCGAAGGCCTTCGAGCGCTCGCCGACAGCGGCTAACCCCGGGGCGCCCGCTAAGTGGGGCGAATTCAACCCGAGCACTGCCGCGCCGCTGGACCGGCCCTTCCTGCCGGAGATAGTCACGGGAATCACGGTCACGGTCGCCTCGCAGTACCAGGCTTACCATGCGGCGGCGAACGCCTTCCTGAACGGCCCGCTGGCCGCGGCTTTGACGACAAATCCCGGCCTCGCGGCGATGCGGCCGGTTCCCGCCAGCTATACAGATGTTGTCAACAGTGATGCCGACGCCACGGCTTATGCGAACGACCTGGACACGTTCATTACGGCTGTGCTGCACACCTACGCGCCGACGGGCAGGCCGTTGCAGAGCGACTACGAAGACGCCATTGTTGTAGACAGCACCCTTGACGTCGACGAGCTTCAGATATTCCATGCTGCCGCGCTTACGTTTATCAACAGCACAGGCATGGTTGCTTTACGCAACGCCTTGACTGAACAGGGCCTGCTGACGATGGCGCTGCCGGTTCCCGGCGACTATACAACGGGTGATGTTACCACCGGTCTTCCCGAGGCCCAGCAGTACGCGAACGACCTGGATCTGTATATCGACACCGTGCTTAACGGCTTCGACGCGGCGAAGCGCAACTACGACGCCACCCGGGCTGCCGCAGCCTACGTTGCCGCCTACGAAGACCTTTCCGGCTGGCTGGCCGGCTGCACCGCGCCCACCGGCATGCCGCTGCGCACCGACCCCGCCTATAACGTGGTCACCGACACGCAGCAGCAGAGGGACACGAAATACTATAACGACGTGGTAACCTTCATCGGCACCCTGACCGCGGACCAGAAGCGCTATATCGCGCTGAACGGCGGCATGTTGCCGCTGCCGACCGCGGCGGATTATCCCACTTTCCCGGACGCCCTCGTCCCGCTCCCGCAGACGATCCTCGACATGCCGGCGGGACCGGCAAAAGATGCCGCTATAGCTGCGTATCTCGCGGGGGCGGAGGCAGCGGCTTATAGGGCGGCGCACCTGGCGGAGTACCAGGCCATGATGCTCGCGGCCGATGCGGAGAACTACATCAAAGCGATCCCGGCCGCCGGCGCTGACCTCTGGAAAGTGAACAGTGAGTACCCATCGGCAGCGGTTACGGGCAAGAGCCTCCTGCAGACGAAGTACGAATACCTGGTCGGCATCGGCGTGCGCAAGGCGCAGAACGCCGACTTCGAAGCCAGGCTGCAGCAGCTGGCGGCCGTCCCCGATAACGCCTACAACTGGGTGGTCACCGCGCAGAAGGAGTACGAGCGGGCGCTGCAAGACGGCGAAGGCCGTAAGTACTACACGGATCCGGCCGACGGTATTGTCAAAACCACCGTCCTCACCGTGGAAGAGGCCCGGCAGGACCTGGCCAAAGCGGTGAACAACTACATGAACCTGTGGCGGTACGGCACGTTCAAGCAAGTGGGGCCCGCGCCCCTATATGAGATTCAACCTCTCGCCCCCGCCCCGGGCTATTCGAACGCCACCTACCAAGTGAAAAACCTGGGCAAGCCGTTCCCGGCGATCGGGACCGCAGTTGCACCGGCTCCTGGAGCGGAAATACCGGCCTCGGCCGCGTTCGCGGAGTATCAGGCGACCATGGAGAAAATCCAGACCCTGAACACCTACGAGAAGTTCTTCAACCCCTACCGCATGAGCCTGGTGAACGTTACCCTCACGTCCCCGGGCGGCATCGCCATCACTCCCGACAGCTCGACCACCATTCATGCCACCTGGGAGGGCCGCTACTCCGACGCGGACGTCAAGGCGGAAATCACGGCCGTGCTGGCCAAGCTGGACGCCTACAACAACGACCCGTACTACGGCAGAGCCAACGGGTACCCCTCCGCCGTCGTGATCGACAAGTGGAATCACTACCTGGGCAGGAGCGACGGCAACTCGGCTTACACGACCCCCCCGGAGGACGACATCTCCCTCTACGGCGAGGTGCGCTCCCGCGTATCGAAGCTGCTGGGCAATACCCCGGGCGGCAAGCCGGTGATCGACCCGGACAAATATTCGATTTACGACTATGCCAAGGTGATCGACCCGAGCATCGGCACGTTCAGCGTTGACGCCGACGGCAAGCCCATTGCCGGCAGCGACTACAACATCTTCAGCATCAGCCTCTACGCGCTGATCATCAACAACGACTACGGGAAGGGCCTGGACGAGGATAAGATCAAACACGCGCAGCGCATCCTCGCGGTGCTGCGCGGGCTACTGGTCAACTACGAGACGCTGCACTGGGACCTGATGGGAGAAAAGAGGAATTTGCCCTTCGGGAACGACTGGTACCCCGTGCGCGGCGTGAACAAGGACAACAGCCTGGTGCTGGTGTACGGGCAGGATGAGTTCGTGGTGCGCTACGAGCACATCGAGAACCTCATCAACAAGCTGGACACCATCATCACCAGCACGTTTGGCGCGGAGATTCTGGGTGCGCTGATCCCCCCCGCGGCAGACCGCCTGGACGGGCTGCGGGACAAGATCGGCAAGGGGCAGGAGATCCTGGATGTGGCCCCGCCCATCTACAAGGCCCCGGGCCTGGCGGCCCTGCAAACGGCCGTCGCCGCCGCTCAGGCGCTTCTTGCCGCCAACCCCACGAAGAACGAGATCGACAAAGCCATCAAGGCTATCCAGGATGCCATCGACGCGCTTGAGCTGATCACTCCTCCCACCCCTCCCGATCCCCCCATCCCCCCCACCGAGCTGGAGCTGCTGCAGGCTAGCATCAGCAAGGCCCAGAAGGACTACCTGGCGAAGACCTACAAATACAAGAAGGCCGGCCTGGACGCGCTGCTCGACAAAGTGAACGACGGCAAGGACGTCGCCGCCGACGACGGCAGCACGGACACGGATTACAGCAACGCGCGCACCGCCATTGAGACCGCCATGGCCGCATGCACGGAGATAGAGACGAGCATGGTCATCCCGCCGCTGGACGGCGACATCCTCATGAGCCTGGGCGAGATGCGCTACTCCTCGGAGGAGTGCGTGATCACGGACCCGAACACCGGCGTGAAGATCATCCTGCCGCCGCTGGATACCCAGATCGACACGGACCGCGTCGTCGACAAGGACCTCGGGCTGAACGCGCAGCGCCGCTGGATCCAGTCCTACCGCGCGGACGTGCTGCTGTACCTGCTGCACTATATCTTCGCCGCGATCGAGGACGGCGGGATGCAGGCGTGGCTGCTGAAGATGCTGCTCCAGGACGTGTCCACGAGCGTCAACGGGATGGCACCGGAGCAGTACGACACAGGGATGCCCCCCGAGGTGGGGGAGGCCCTGAGCGGCGCGGTGGCGAAGGCGGTGGACTACACGCTGGGGCAGGTGGACCTGCAGGCCGCCATGCAGCCCTTCCTCACGACCATGCTGGGCGAGCTGGTCGCCGGCAACCTCTACGGCGACATGCTGCCCAACACAGTGATGGGCCTCTATAAGATGCTGGGCGACATGGTGGGCGGCATCTTCGAGCAGCGGCTCATCGGCCCCACCATTGACATTTTAGATGATGACAACAACAAGATTGGCGAAGACAAGAGCCTCATGGGCGAAGATATCAGCATCATACCGGACGTCTTCGGCACAAACAGCGGCAAACCCCTGCTTTCGCTCGGGGATTTGATGGGCTACATGAAGATCAACTGCATCAACGATATCCTTATCTCGCCGCTGGGCGTAACCATTATGGGCCTGACCGGCGTCTCCAAGTATAAGGACATCAACATCCTGGAGATCCTGCTCGGCGCGGAGATCACGCCAGGCTCGCTGCTGAAAAAGTGCTGGCCCGCGGAGTGGCCCATCCCGGCTATTCCCAAGTATGGTATCGCCGAACGCGCGATGTCCGGAGAGGCCGCGGACGTTTATGGGGACCTTGCGCCTCACCTGAAGGAGATCTACCGCTGGCTGAGCAACGTGGACGGGGACTTCCAGAGCCCCAATTACGTCTACTCAGACCTTTCGGACAACAAGTATCAAAACACCGTGACCAAGATGTTCGGCGACGCCTACCATCCCAATATGGCCGCGATCCCGCTGGGCACCGCGCCGAGCGACATAGGCGCTATCCTGGGCGACGTGATAGGCGGCGACTGGGCCGGCGTTTGGAACAACGTGTCCGTCCTGGCCGGCGTGCCAGCGCAGCGCTACAAGTACAACTCGCTGCTGGCGTGGGAGCACCTGGATAAGCCCGGGGAGCCGCAGATGGCGGACCACCTGCAGTGGGGCATCGAGACCCTGCCCAAGCCGGGCCAGCAGCGCAAGGCCCTGGAAGACATCATGGCGTTCACGTTCTCCGGCCTGTCCTTCGTGCTGGCCGCCGTGTTCGGCGATTCCGGGCTGAACGTGAGCATCGGCGAGGGCATCAACCCCAGCGGGGCCCCCAACGCCAGGTACTACGTGGACATCACGCTCGGCTCGATATTCGAGGTCGTCGGGCCGCTGATCAACAGCTTCATCCAGGGCCAGATCGTCAACCTGATCAAGCAGATCATCGGCGACACCATCTGGAATTTGATCGGGGGCTTCATCCCGATCGGGAGCCTCGACCTGATGGGCTTCATACGAAACGCCCTCGAAAGCATGCTCCACATCAACCTGGACGACTACGGGCTTTCCAGCCTCTTCGGCGACAACAGCTACGAAAGCGATTCGGGGTTCCCGCACTGGAAGGGCACCTACGACTCCCGCGCCGGGGTTTACGCGTCGCTGACGCCCGTCAACGCCTACGGCAAGCTGATCATCCCGCTGTTCGAGATGCTCAACATCGACCCGGTCCTGTTCGGCAAATACGAACCGGGCTACACGTTCGACCCCGCATACTACACGAGCCTCGAAGCGACATACCTGGGGCAGAAGGTCCCGCCGCCCTCGAGCAACGCCAGGCCCGAACCCGGGCGGTCCTACGACGAGCAGAACTTCAACAGGATGATGTCGTACTACGGCGCGAGCGTCACGAAGATCGTGATGGCGCTGGAAAAAGGCGAGGGCGGCTCATATAGCTGGGCATCCGGCATGAGGGTCACCAACATGGAGGCGAAGCAGTCGATCCGGGAGCTGTCGCGCATCCTGGTGCAGGCCATCATCGTCCCGCTGCTGAACTTCATCGACCCGAATCCGGAGGGCTACCCCAACGCGCAGCCCGCGCTGATCCCCTACAGCGTGGGCTACCGCCCGCTGGGCAAGGTGCTGGATATCCTGCCGAACCTGGCCTTCGTGCTGGAGAAGCAGCTCATCCCCATCAAGGTGGACGAAGCGCTGTCGGAGATGTTCCTCACGATCGAGATCTGCCTGGGCGGCATGGACGTCACGCAAATCCTGAACCTGATCATTGAGCTCCTGATGGATATCCTGAAGACGCTGATCACCGGGCCGATCATCAACCTGATCGACACGTACCTCGGGGACCTCCTCCGGCCGCTGGGGAACGGCGTGGGCGCGTTCTTCGCTGACCTGATCAAGAGCGCCCTGGATTACGTGGTGAACATGCTCTTCGGCATGCTCATGGGCCTGATCGACCAATACGTCATGCAGTACGTCAGGATGGTCTTCCAGTACGTCGACCTGTTCCTCGGCAACCGCCTGAGGAGCCCGCGCAAGGCGGACCTGGGCACGCTGCTGGGCTTCTTCGGCGGCCAGGCCACCGCGGACCTGCTTACCTTCAAGATTGACCCGATCGGGATCAAGGGCATCCTGGATGGCGCGCTGAAGGCGAAGGACGGCACCCCGGGCCTGTTCGCCTACCTGAAAGACATGATCGGCGTCGACCTGACCGAAGCGCACATGGATAAGCTGGTGGAGGGCATCCTCGGCCTGATGGGCATCGACAACGTCGGCATGCCCCCCGACCCGGACATCGACGCGGATTACCTCGCGATGGTCGACAAGATCGTGCAGAACGAGAGCCAGATCGAGGGCTTCCTGATCGAGCTGTTCAACCCGCAGACCTACCCCTGCAAGACCTTCATGATCTACCCGCTGACGGGCGAGGCAAAGAGCGCCACCGGCGGGAAGCTCAACGAGGTGAACTACAGCGACATCTGGACAAAGGCCAAGGCGGACTTCCTTGACGACCACCTGCTGGAGATGCTTGACAAGTGGTGGGATTTCCTGTTCGCCGAGCCGTTCCTGCCGTGGCTGTGGGATATGCTGAACGGCCTGCTGGGCTTCGACATCACGAACCTCTACACCAGGGCCAACCTGGACGCGATCCTGGATATGGTCGCCGGCCTGGTGAAGGACCTGGATGTCAGCGGCCTGTTCGAGAGCGACATCATGCAGACCCTGGGCAAGTACCTCAACAGGATACAGCACCTGGTGGACATCGACGACGTGCTGTCCATGCTGGACTCCCTGAAGCAGTACGCGAATCCGGGCGCGCCGCTGGCCAAGCCGGCCGCGGAGGTGGTCGCGCCGGGCCTGACGTACGGGCAGATGGTGGCCAAGAAGGTGGCCGCGCTGAAGAAGACCTTCGCCGACGGCGACCGCAAGGCGTTCTCCGACGTGATCTATCAGCTGCTGGCCCCGCTGGCCCCCGTGCTGAAGCTCCTCCTGACGGGCGGGCGCACCACGGACGCGAAGGGCAAGCTCATCGAGACCATCTGGTACGGCGAGCTCTACCCGAACAACGGCGCGCGTGACGTGGGCTGGTTCGACCCGGGCAGCAGCTACGCCAACCAGGATGTGCACACGGTGGGCGGCACAGCGCTCAAGCTGAAGCCGCAGTGGACCTTCTACCCGGTGGCATCGCCACCGTCGCCGGCGCCGCCGAAACCCCAATATCCCCCCTACACCCGCACCAAGGCGCTCAGCTGGCAGACGGGGGCGGACGGCGTGAACGACTATGTCTGGAACACCAAGCGCTATGTCACGTTCGACGGCTCCTCCAAGCTCGCGACGGATATGCCGGGATACACCCCGCCCACCACTGCCCCCGCAGACAAAGACAAGCCGCCCCTGTGGTACACGAACACGTACGGCCCCTTCAACAACAACTACACCCCGGGCGCGATCGTGGGCGGCAAGTGGGATAAGAAACGCCAGAGCGAGGTCGCGGGCTTCCGCCCCTACGACGGCGTAACCACCAGCGTGGACGGCTACACGACGGAATACGACCCGAAGGGCACGTTCTACACCATCGGCGCGGAGGGCAACAACATCACCCTGCTGGAGGACTTCCTGGGCTTCAGCGGCTACGACGGCTACAAGCAGGCGCTCATCCCGATCTACGAGCACCTGGGCGTGCCGAAGGAGGATATCCCGACCTTCCAGCAGTTCGTGCTGCGCTCCACCGAGGGCGGCGGCGGCTATGACGGCGACACGCTGTTCTTCAAGATGCTGGTCGACCCGATCCTCAACCTGGTGGACCGCGTGGTGGACGACCCGATCAACACGGTGCTCGGCATCCTGCCCAACCTGCTGTACTTCCTCACGGCGGAGGCCACCGGGGACGACCAGGTTTACGCGGACAACAAGTACGCCGCCCTGGGCGGCTACAAGGTGCTCAGCGGAACAACCTGCATCAACGAGTGCCTGAACCGCCTGCTGCGGCCCGTCTACGCGATCCTCGACATGCTGGCCCCGATCTACACGGTGGATGAGATCCTGAAGGAGCTGCTGCCGATGTTCGGCATGGAGCTCCCGGGAGAGATGTTCACCGACGGTGGCCTGCCGGTCAAGATTTCCTTCTCCCTGAGCGAGGGCGCGGACCCCCTGGAAATCAAGATCAACCTCCCGATCGAGATCAGCCTGAACTCCCTGGTGCAGGGCCTGCTGAAGGGCATCGACCTGGGCGGCCTGGACCTGAGCGGCCTGACGAACCTGACCGACCTGGTCACCGGCGACCTGAAGCTCTACCAGTCCCAGAACGGCCAGGACGACGCGGTGTGCGTGGCGGACGGCAACCTGCCCGACCTGCTGACCAACCTGATCCGCAAGGTCATCGAGGTGTTCTTCGGCTCGGAGAAGAACTACGAGATGCTCCTGGGCGTGGTTGATGGCATCGGGATCCCCAACGAGATCATGCCCGTGGTGCTCCAGCTGCTGGACAGCATCTACGGCCTGATGTCGGATCACACGCTCAAGGGCCACACCGGCGCCGACCTGGTGATGAGCATGCTGTTCTACGTCGCCTACGACGCCAACAGCCTGGTGGACGACCTGCTGTTCCAGCGCAACACCTACACCGCGCGCTACGCGAGCTTCTTCGAGATCATCGCGAACTCCAGCAGCCCGCAGCTGCGCCGCTACGCGGAACGCGCCCGCAGGTTCCTCAACCAGCTCTACGGCAACATCATCACCCCGAGCAACCCCGGCGGCGTGCAGAAAAACGGCTTCGTGAAGTTCATCACCGACTTCTGGGCCAAGATCGTCGCCTTCTTCACCGGCATCGGCGACTGGTTCATGCGCCTGATCCGCTGGCTGTTCCCCTTCTTCTTCAAGTAACCTTTCGATACCCCCTTGCCCCCTGCGGCCTAACCAAGCCGCGGGGGGCACCCCTTTTTTATGATTAGATATTGTAAAGCCGGAAGGCCTGTGGTATAATGGGTGCATCAAAACGTGCGGAGGAAGCAAGAATGCCTGACTACAAGCAGTCCTTTGGCAACGAGGTGGCGGCGGTGCGGTTTGAGGACCTGCGCGGCCCGGGGATCGAGGGCTTCATGGTGCTGGGGCCCTTCGTGGTGCGGACCGGCGGCGCGTTCGAGACCGAGTATTTCTATGAGCGCGAAAAAATTCTCGATATCGACTATCTCGCCGGCAGCGGCGGCGAGGTGGCGCAGACCCCCTTCGTTGGGCAGGCGGTGCGCAACGACTACTATGGCGGCGGCCTGCTGAAGTGGCGCGGAGTGGCGCTCAACGATAACGGCAGCGTGCGCCTGCGCCAGGGCGAGGAAAAATTCTTCCAGGAGGCCCTGTTTTCCACCGAGCAGCGCAACTGCGTCACCTACGCCGCGCTGTATGTCGACTGCGAAAGAGAGAGCCGCGCCGTCGTCAATTCCGTCACCTCCGGCAGCTATTTGTACCTCAACGGGGCGTTGGTCGACGCCGCGCCCTACGGCCGGGTGAAGGGCCTGGACACCATGGGCCGCAGCGTGGCGGTCACCTTCCGCGCGGGGCGCAACCTGCTGATGTTCAAGGTGCGGGTGGGCTACATCGCCGACGGGCTCGATATTTGCGTCTTCAGCTCCATCCTGCCCGTGGCCGCGAGCGCGGGGAGCCTGGGCATCACGTATCCCTTCCCCACGGGCGCGTACTTTGGCACGACGGAGCAGCCGCGCCAGGTTTTTCCCGTGTTCGCCGGGGCGTTCGGCGATACGCAGGGCGGCACGCTGCGATATAGCGCGGGCGGCTTTGAGGAGGACATAGCGATTCCCGCGATGAAAAAAGGCAATTGCGAGGTGATCCGGCTGTCGGTGCCGGTGGGGAAGGAAGCGGGGCAGGAGAGGATTGCGTATGAGCTGGATGGGGCGGAGGGGTCGTTTGACGTCAAGACCACGCCCCACCATGGCACGGAAGGCACGGAGCACGTGTTCTCCGACTTCCATTTCGACACGACCTACCACCAGGAGCAGCGGACCTACGCGATGGGTGCGCTGCATATCACCGCGCAGATGATGGAGCGCCTGGCGGCGGACCCGAACTTCAAGGCGATCCTCTCCGAGGTGGATTATTTGCACCCCTTCTACTCCATGTACCCGGAGTACCGGGAGGCGCTGCGGGAGATGTTCCGCGCCGGGCGGGCGGAGGCCGACTGCTTCTATAACCAGCCAAACGACCTGACCTCCTCCGGCGAGGGGCTCGTGCGGAACCTGGTCTACGGGCAGCTGTATCACCGGGACGTGCTGGGCCGCATCACGCCCGTGTTCGCGCCCGGCGACGTGTTCGGCCACCCGAACCAGATGTCGCAGATTTGCCGGAAGGGCGGCTGCACCAGCGCGCATTGGGGCAAGTTCGTCATGGGGCTGGACGCGCTGTTCCACCACGTGTCGCCCGACGGCGGCGATTTGATCCACTGCAAGGGCCTGGGCCGGGACACCGCGAAACGCCTGAAGGTGACGCACTTCTCGGACGCGGGCTGGTCGGCGAACTATATGGAGACCTACGCCCGCGCGGGCAACACGGATTGGATGAAGGGCACGGCCAACGGGGCGCGGTTCTCGGTGTTCTCGGAGATGATGGACGGCGTGCTCGAGAACGACAGGAGGGCCCTGGCGGAAAACGGCGTGACGAGCATCGAGTACTCCGCGCGGGACCTCACCACGCACCACGCCGGGGTGCTGCTGACCCGCACCGACTTCAAGCAGGCCAACCGCCTGGCCGAAAACCTGCTGGTGACCGCGGAGAAGCTCTCGGCCATCGCGGCGCTGTACGGGGCGCAATACCCGGAAAAGGCCCTGGACAAGGCCTGGCGGCAGCTCCTGTGCGCCCAGCACCACGACTCCGTCACCGGCACGAACAACGAGATTTCCTTCGTGGACCTGATGATCGAATACCGGGAGGCCGTGGAGCTGGCCGCGGCCTGCGTGGACGGGGCCGCCGCGTTTTTGGCCTCGGGGGTGAAAACACAGGCGGAGGAGCCTGTGTTCGTGTTCAACCCGTTGACGCACGGCCGCAAGGATTTCGTCCCGGCGCTGGGCAGGGCTGTCAGGGTGCCCGCGCTGGGCTATGCCGTGTTTGCCCCGGAAAAGTATGAAATCGAGACGGGCGACAGCTGCGTCATTGAGAACGAGTTTTTCCGGATCACCGTGGATAAAAATCTGGGCGGCGGGATCACGTCCATCTATGACAAGAAAAATCGCCGCGAGGTGGTGAACCTTGGCGAGGACGGCCCGGCGAACCGGATCGTCGTGCTCAAGGAGGTCAACGAGCGCGCAGAGGAGCAGCACGAAATTTATACCACCGGGCACAAGATGTACTCCAGCGACTATCCGGCCGACGTGCGCTGCGAGAAAACCGCCGCGTATCAAAAGCTTATCATCCATGTGAACCTGGATATCGTGGCGGGCGTGCGGCAGGAGATCACGCTGTACCGGGGCGTGGACCGCATCGACATGAAGACCGTGGTGGAGGATTACCAGTCCCGCGACGACCTGTTCACCCTGACCTTCCCGGTGAACGCGCGGGGCGGGAAGCCCGTGTACGAGGACCGCTTCGCCCCGCACGTGTGCTGCGCCGGCCGGAAGAAGCTGTCCTTCCAGACGCACCAGTGGGCCATGTTCTCGCACAGCACGCTGGCGCCCGCCGTCAACTGGATGGAGCTGGGGCCCACGGTGAAGGTGGACTTCGGCAGGGGGGACATCAACATCGGCATGACGGCGCTCATCCGCCCCGACGTGCCGGCGATGGTGAAATCCGCCGACGCCCTGCTGAGGACCCTGGCGAAGAAGGCCATCCCCGTCACGCCCTACAACGACGGCCACGCCGCCGGGCGCTACGCCAAGCTGGTGCACTTTAATGAAGATTTGCGGACCACGGACACGCGCGTGGTGCTCTCGGTGGAGGGCATTGGGAATGAATACGAGGATAAGCTGTTGGGCGGGTTGAAGCCTGGTCTCAAGGCGAAATTTGAGGGGGAGCTGGCAAAAAAGGGCGTCGCCGTGCTGTTTGCGCGGGACAGCGACAACCTCTGGGGCAAGCCGATGGACGTGCTGCTCCTCAAGGCCGGGACGCAGGAGCTGCTGGACGGGTATCTCGCGCGGATCGA
>Ga0268262_10003688_pt1 | contig 16393 bp, 13 predicted proteins | sample TergutNc150P3_FD_190354 | JGI IMG/M metagenome (GOLD analysis project Ga0268262, IMG submission 190354) | Nasutitermes corniger P3 segment gut microbial community from laboratory colony in Florida, USA - Nc150 P3 (SPAdes) (version 2) | ecosystem: Host-associated > Arthropoda: Insects >... | reverse complement strand
CGCGCATGGCAAAATCAAAAGTTGACGAAGGCAGGGCGACATAGAACGGCACATTGTTCTCTTTTGCCGCCAAAGCCTTAAGGTACGTGCCTATTTTATTTGCCGCGTCTCCTTGCCGCGTTACGCGATCCGCGCCGGTTATTACGATATCAACCAGACCGTGCTGCATAAGATGCCCGCCGGCATTGTCGGGGATAAGATCATGGCTTACCCCGTGCTGACCGAGTTCCCACGCGGTAAGAAACGCCCCCTGATTCCGCGGGCGGGTTTCATCCACCCACACATGCACTTTAATCCCCTCGTCAAAAGCCGCGTACACAGGTGAAAGAGCCGTGCCGTAATCCACAAAGGCAAGCCAGCCCGCGTTGCAATGTGTCAGGACGCGGACAGGTTCGCCTTTTTTACCCAGCGCGATCTTTTTTATAAGTTCAAGCCCATGAAGCCCGATGAGCCTGCAATGTTCCGCGTCCTCGTCGGCGATTGCCTGGGCTTCCGCCCGCGCCTTTTCAATTTTCTGTTCCAAAGTCCCCGAATATTCTGCGGCGGCCATTCTGTTTACAGCCCAGGCCAGATTGCTTGCGGTAGGCCGGGTGTTTTTAAGAAACCGCGCCGCTAAGGCCATCTCGTTATTGAAAGAGGCGTCGTCGGCTTTAAGATCGCCCGCTTTTAGTGCGGCAAGGTACATTCCAAACGCCGCCGCCGCGCCTATGAGGCCGGCGCCCCGGACATACATATCTTTTATGGCCTTGCAAACATCTTCTGTTGTGTGCAAATCAAGAATTTCAAATTTAAAGGGGAGAGTCTGTTGGTTGATAATCTGCACTACCCTGTTCTCCGGCTCTTTCAGCCAGATGGTTCGGTAGCGGCGGCCTTCGATGTTCATAGAATATATTATATAAATAACTTTTAATTGTCAAATTGAATACTTTTCCTAATAAAGTATTTTTCAATTCCGTCGGCAATTCCGGTTACAAGTTTCCGCTGATATTCTTCCGTCTGCATGAGTTGGTCTTCGGCAGGGTTAGTCATTAATCCCATTTCGACAATGGTTACGGGAATTACGGACCAGTTAATGCCGCTCATGTCGTCAACCTCAGAAATACCCCGGTTTCTTGCGCCGGTTGCGGCGACCATAGCGTTAAGAATATCCTCGGATAAAGCGCGGCTTTGGGCGTATAATTGCGGAATATACGGATTACGGCTTGTAGGGCATATTGTTAAAATTCCGTTGACATTGCTGTTTTCGGAACCATCAGCGTGAATACGGACAAAAATATCCGCCCCCGCTTGCGCCGCCATGAACGCGCGTTCTTTATTGCTTATGTTCACATCGTCTGTTTCGCGTATCATAAACACTTTATATCCGCCGGCGCGGGCCAATAATTCATCCCGCAGTTTCAAAGAAACTTCCAGCGTAAGTTTATATTCGGGCTTTTTTGTCGATACCCCCTGAGTGCCCGCGGCGACTTTTGGTTTACTTTGTGAAGCGCCCGGACCTATAGGCTCCGTTTCAAAATTACCTTTTGTCTGATGCCCGGGGTCAATAGCTATAATAAAATTTCTTTTAGAGCTGTTATTATCGGAAATATATTGCCGCTCCTCATCATTATCTTCCGCCTTCGCGTTTGCAGGTTCATCGGCGGTATCTTTAGGCGAAAATATTTTAAATATTTCGTCCAATTGCCCGCCTGTTTTATTGCAAGCTATCAATGTAAGCGTCAAGAATGCAATCGGCAGTATATGTCTTACTCCATTACCTGTTTTCATAATCCTGGATAAACTCGACATTTGAACGCTCCAGATTTGTAAGCGTTGGTTCCTTTCCAGGAGGAAGTTTGGAAAGGTTTCTGTACCATGTCCTGGAATCAAAATATCTCTGTAATGATTCATCCTTAAATTTACGTCCGTAACGGGCAAAGATTTCGTTTCTGGCAAGCCTGAGTTCGAACTTCGTTAATCCCCGTAAATCGTTATCTGTCAATTTGCGCGTGCTGCTATACGGCAATATATAGCCGCCGCTATCCGTCAGAGATATCAGGTATGCCCCGAAACACCACCCTCTTATTCCGTTCTGCGTAGTTACATACTTCCAATTCCCCCTATAACCGTCACTGTCAACATCGTATGCTCCGGTTTCCAGCACGCTGACTAAAGAGTCGTATTCCAGCGAGCCGATTTGCTCGGCTTTGACTGACGGATTATTCCTTAAACGTAAATTTTTGCCGTCATTTGTAATAACTGTATGAGTAGCCTGAAACTTGGTTTGTGACGGCTGCGTCGTTTGCTGCTGCGGCTGTGATTGTTGCTGCGGCTGCGTATAATCGCTGTAGTCCCTTGTTATTTTACCGGATTTTGCATCGGCGGAACTTTTACTTTGTAAAAAAAAGATAACGCATACTAAAACAGCGACTGCCAAGAGAATGATAAGGACTATTCCTCCGCGTTTCTTTCCGTCAACTACAGGCTGTGGCTGCGGCTGTGGCCGTGGTTGCGGTTGCGGTTGCGGTTGTGGCTGCGGTTGCGGCTGCGGCTGCGACTGCGGAGCAACATAGTGATTTCCGCTGACGGGATTACCGCATTTTATGCAAAATTTATAGTCATCCGGTATTTCTTCTCCGCATTTAGTACAAAACATATAATCCTCTAAGACCCGCCTTATCGTATTTGTATTCCGCTTACATTACATATCTCGTATATTTTATGTGTATGCGGATAATCTCTTTAAATTAAATAGTTCTCCCCATATAATATACGAATTTTTGAAAAACAAGACAATAGTTGGTTTGCATGGTTTTATACAAGCCGGGCGCGTTGACAAAATTCAACGATTTGTCAACGCAAAACATTCTCCCGATAAATTCACATATTGTTTGAAAAAATATACTCAATATTGTATACTGTACCTGCCTGGAAAAAGGAAATTCCTGTATATAACGAATTCCTGGAGTAAAATCTATGACACAAGAAGATATAGACAAATATGCATCTGAAGATGAAAAAAAGACGATGATTTTTACAACAATTTGCTTTATTTTAACATTATTTGTCTATCCGGCTATTATTACTTTACCGTTAACAATATACGGATTATGGACTTATAATCAAATTAAAAAAGCAAAGAAAATAAAAAATGAAATAGAGATGGAAAAAATAAATACGTACCCACAAAACAATTTTTTAAGTTCAAGCGCAAATACAACCAAGTCGTTGAAACCGGTTTGTCCTGAATGTAATACTGAATATGAAGAAGGTACTGTATTCTGCAAAAAAGACGGAGAGAAATTGATATTAAGATAATGTAGACCGCCAAGCGGCGGAAACGAGGAGAAATAATATGAAAAAGTGTAACAACTGCGGTGCGGAGTTAGCGCCCGACGCTTTTTTCTGCGCTAATTGCGGCACAAAAGCGGATATGGCGGCTCTAAAACCATCAAAGCCGGTTTGCCCTAACCCTGAATGTAAATTTGAAAATGAAGAAGGAGCTTTGTTTTGCAAAAAGTGCGGGTTTAAACTGGGAGCGGATATCGCCATAACCCCTATAACCCCCATAGCACCCATATCTACCAACACCGGGTGGACGCTGAAAATGAGCTTCTTTCACGCTTTTGGACAGGGAACGTCGTTCTCTTTGGGCCTATTGAAGTTTCTGGTGATCAACGCGGGTGTTCTTAGTGAATATACAAGCGGCGACATAATACAAATACCCGCTTCCTCGGACATACTGGAATTGGAAGTAGCCATTAGAAGTTTTGTTGGGTGGAAACGCGGTTTAAAAATGAAATTACGGCCAAAACCGCAAGGCACGCCGGCAATCGACATTGAACAAGATATTTGGACCAGTTATCCGATTCCTACGGCGCGCAACGTCGAAATCCTGGAACAAAAGAGATTTAAATAGCCAGGCGGGGAAACGGGAATTATCGTGGAAAACAGACAACACACAGACATTGAGCATAAACTGCATAATATCCTGGTTAAGATTCAGGTAGCGTTGGAGCAGCTTGGATTCGACCGTGAACTGCAAGACAGCATCGAGGAATGTCTGGAGATGATTAGGACAAAACAGTACAATGTCGCCGTAATAGGCGAGTTCAAACGCGGCAAATCCACAATTATAAACGCTCTCCTGGGAGCGGCGATACTGCCGGCCGACATTAACCCTATGACCGCTACCATTAACAGGGTTACGTATGGCAGTGAACAAGGCGCTGTCGTCAAATTTAAAGACGGGAGTGAAAAGAAGATAGGCATAGGCGAATTGGAAGAATATGTTACGAAAATAACGACAGAAAGCGAAAAACGGGCGGCGACGGTCTCGGAGGCGGTGGTGTATTATCCCACGGTTTTTTGTCAGAACAATATAGACATAATCGACACTCCCGGACTGAACGACAACGATAAAATGACAGAAATAACCCTTAGCATACTCGACAGCATAGACGCGGTCATCGTGCCTATTGCCGCGAAAAGCCCGGTCAGCAAGACGGAAATAGATTTAGTTTGCAAGCTTATCTCCAAAAACGACATTGATAACATTGTTTTTGTCATAAACCGCATGGACGAGCTTGATAAGGACGAATATGTTTATGAGACCTTTTTGGAGAAAAGAAAGATTCGCATACAAACCGGGGTCATGGATAATTTGAAAGAGATCGAGAGCAGCGAAGAACTAATCGCCAAGGCGCACAGGTTATTGGACAATATAATTATTTGCGGCATATCCGCAAAAATGGCGCTGGAATCGTTTGTAACAAATAACAACGAAAAGAGAAAAGAAAGCCGTTGGGAAGAGTTTCTGAAGGTTTTAATGGCGTCAGTAACGTCCAAGAAGATATTTAATATCTTCAATAAAACGATAAACACTATTAAGCGTACCATCTCGGAAATTGGGCATCAGGACGAAAAACGCCGCGAATATTTTAAAAATAAAACGGAGGAGATACTGTCCGGCGAATCGGCAATCATGGAATACGCCGGCAATACGGACAGGATCATAGACAGAGTCTTTGAAGAAAACGACGAAAAGTTAACAAAGGTTACAGAAGAGGCGGACGAATATAAACAATTAATAAAAGAGATTTTTATTACGGAGCTTTCGGCGGTAAGGGAAAACGGGAACATGAACGCAAGTATCCGCGCCGCTCTGGAAAAAGCGCGCGCCGAAGCGTTCAAGACGGTCGGGCAAAAAGGACTGAATAAACGTATTTATGACGTATTTAGTTTTTCGGCCGGACAGTTGTTTGATTACAGGGAAAAAAAGATAGGCGGTTTAATCAAGCGGCTGGCCGGCTCGTGTTCCGGTAATACCGGCGGCGGTTTAACGCAGAAGAGTCTTACCGCTTTCGCCGAGTCTGCTCTTATGAAAAATGAAATTGACTTGTTCGATTTGACTCTTCCTAATATCGGCGATTTGACAAATATTAACGTGATTACAGCGGTGATGAATGCCGCTAACAAGTCTTTGGATAATTATAAAAGCGAGATGAACAGAGCCGTCAAAGCGATCCGGGTGAATTGGTTCAAGCAGTTTGATGAGGATAAAGAAACAACCCAGAACGCTATTAAGAAGGTGATTAAGACGCAGAAGGACGAGGCAATCCTTCAAAAGGCGGCTTACTTACAAATTTATAGGGAATTCTGCGAGAATTCAAAATCTATTCTATCCGAGTGCGAATCGATTAGCGCGGAAAATAAATAATTTATAAAGGAGTTATTATGGCTGATTTCAACAATTTCACAAACTACAAACAGACGGAGTCCGGTATCACGCATGACTTAAAGGTTCTGCGTGACTACAGCCGGAAGATGAAACTTGACGGTAACGCGTCGGCGATTGACGAGGTTCTTAATCGTCTGGAGGGGAATACGTTCAGCGTCGCCATTGTGGGCGAGTTCAAACGCGGGAAGAGCACGCTCATCAACGCCTTGCTTTCAGAGAAAGTGCTGCCAACGGATGTGGAACCATGCAGCGCGACGCTCAATAAGATCACTTATGACATCGACAAGTCCGTTGAGGTGATCTATAAGGACGGCCGGAACGAGAAGATAAATATCGACCAGCTCGTTAATTACGTTACCAAGCTGACGCCGGAGAGCGAAGAGAGGGCAAAGACAGTCAAAGAGGCAATTGTTCATTATCCCGTCCAGTATTGCAAGAACGGGGTTACGATAATTGATACGCCGGGCCTGAACGACGACGCGAATATGACCGAGGTTACAATGGGCGTATTGCCGCAGATTGACGCCGCGCTGATGGTGATTATGGCGACAGCCCCATTTTCGGATTATGAGCGCGAATTCCTTGATAGTAAGATAATAACGAGCGACCTGGGCAGGGTGTTGTTCGTTGTCACCTGTATTGATTTGATTGACGAAGATGATCTCGACAGACTGCTGCGGAACATCGCCGGCAGGATACAGCAAAATGTCATTGCCAAGGCAAAGCGTACTTACGGCGAAGGTTCACAGGAGTTTGAGAATTACAAGAAAAAAATAGGCGAGGTTAAGGTTTACGGCTTATCGGCGAAAAAAGCGCTCAAGGCCAAAGAGGTTAACCCGACAAACGTGGAGATGCTGAAGACGAGTCGTTTCCCCGAATTTGAGAAGGAACTGGAGCGCTTCCTTACGGAGGAAAGGGGCGCAATTACGCTGAGCGTCCCGCTTAACAGGATAAAAACATCTTCTGTAGAGTTGACTAAAACCGCCCAACTGCGCGGCAGCGCTCTGGCAATGCAGAAGGACGAATTTAACAAGAAGCATGCTCTGGCAATGGAGGAGATAGAGAAAATCAGACGCGAGCGAAAGAGCGAATTTGAGCGTACAAACGAGTCCACGGAAAAGGCGATACTGGAGCTTGAGCCTTCGATCAAGTCGTACTGGCCGAGTATTGAAAAAGCCGCTATGGACGCGGTTGATTCCGTTGTAATAGAATCGCTTGACGAGATAAAGGGCGAGGAGCAGCTTAAAAGGACGAATGAGAAATTAATCAATGCGGTTCAAAACGCCGTTACCTTAGAAGGCCAGAGCAGGATGGAAAATATTCAAACCGCGATTGAAAAAGCGCTTGGCAAGGAGGCGGAGAGGATTTCCGGTTTTGAGGCGTATTTTTATCAGTCGACAGACAAAATACAGGAGTTGTTTACCGGTAATCTGGAGCAACAGAACAAGGATGCTCCTAAAAACGCGATTGCCGGCATAGCGCTGAACGCTCTTCTTGGATATGGTCTGGGAGGCGTGTTTAGCGGGTATAAGGCTGGGGGTTGGAAAGGCGCGCTGCTCGGCGGAGCGACGGGACTTGCAGGGGCTGCTGCCGGGGCTGCCGGAGCAGGATTGTTGATTTCCGCTTTGTCGCTTCCGGTTACATGGCCGGTATACATAATCGGTTCGCTTGGGATCTGGGTATTCAGCCACCTTACAAGCAAATGGGCTCTCGACAAGGTCTTTGCCAAAGACAAAATTGAAAAGTACAAGAATTCTTTTAAGGAAGCGATTCAAAAGGATTTTGAAACGAAGAAAACCGAGGTTAGCATAAACAAGAGCGTGCGTGAACAGGTTACCGAGGCGTTCAACAAACTGAAAGAGAAGATAAAGAACGAGACGGAAATCATACTCACAGACATGAAGGGCCAGCTTGATCAGATAAAGGCGGAGGCTGTCAGGAGCGAAGCCGATTGCGAAAATGAGCTTAATGAATTGAATAGTATGCTCAAGTCGGTAGACGAGATTAGCAAACGGGCGGATATAATCGACAAACAAATCATGGAGGTATTGTCAAAATGATGAGCGAAACAGCGAGAATAAACCCAACGCAGGCGCTGGACATAAGTTTTTCGGCGTATGCGAACAAGAGAAAGACGGAAGCCGGCAGACATCTTGTCGGCGGTATTCCCGATTACACGTACGGCGTTGATTACGAGATGATGCGAAAAATAAACGCCATACCCGGAGCGTATAAACTCCTCAGAGCGATAGCCAGTTCCTTCGTTCCGTTGGCAAAACAAAGATTCAACCTTACGTGTATGAAGGTAGGTCCGACGCAGAGACCGGATATTTACGAAATGACCAAGGACTGCGCGGATCGGCTGAAGATAGGCGTACCGGAGGTTTATATTCAACACGACGTCGGGGTACTGAACGCCTTCACGATAGCGTCTGAAGACAGCGCCCCTGTGGTAGTTATAACCTCCGCGCTCATAGAAAGGTTTACGCCAGGAGAGTTAAAAACCGTTATCGGACATGAGTGCGGGCATATACACAACAACCACACAATATACAACGTCGCCACAAACGTTGTGTTGGGATCAATTGTCCTATCCGGCCTTCCCAATATTCCCGGTGTCGCCCAATTATTGAATGTGGCGATGCTTCCGCTTCAATTGGCGCTGAAAGCGTGGTCGCGCGCGTCCGAGGTTACGGCCGACAGGGCCGGACTGATATGCGCGGACGATTTTAACGACGCGATAAACACGGAGGCTAAACTGTTGTACGGCGCTATGTTTAATAACGAATCGTTTAACCTGGACGCGATAATAAAGCAGTACGAAAGGATAAAATCGACGCCGGCAAGAATGCTCGAGCTGAACTTTAGCCATCCGGCCTCGGTAAGAAGGATTATGGCGATCCTGGAGTTTATGAACAGCGAGGTGCTGAACAGTTGGCGCCCGGAAAAAATGAAAGCCGGCGGGACGCTTACAAGCAAACAGGAACTTGACATGCGCTGCGAAAAATTTATCAGCGTTACCAAAAGCGAAAAAAGGAAGGTATAAAAATGGAAACAACAGACATTAACGACAGGCTCATTATCGATCACGACAGCGTAAGCGCCGATGTTGAGAGTATTCTTGATGAGATCAACACCCTGCGCTCGAACAAACTCTTCGCCGCGGTGCTGGGCGAAAATTCCTCTCGTAAGATAAAAGACAACAGCGCGGCGGTAAAGAAGTGCCTCTCAGGCGCGTTTAACATCGTTATAGCCGGCGATTTCAAGCGCGGAAAGAGCACGCTAATAAACTCCCTCATCGGCGATAATATCGTACCCGCCGATGTCACGCCGGAGACGGTTACCATAAACAGGATCTCGTTTTCGGATTCACAAACGCCCAAAGTCGAGGCCATTCTGAAGAACGGCAAGAGGATGACGCTATCGCAGAGCGAACTGAAACGCGAGGCCATTGAAGCGGCAGCCGCAAAACTGCCGTCGGGAATAGCGGATATCGACTACATAAACATAGGGGTAAACGCTGAAATTCTAAAGGAGTTATCTATCGTTGACACGCCGGGTATGGGAGATCTGTTTAAGGCGTTCGACCAAAAGGTAATCGACTACTTCGCGAACGCCGACGCGCTTATCTATGTGATATCCGCGAAATCTCCGCTTTCTTTAACGGAGCGGACATTCCTGTCGGCGGCCGTCATGCGCCAGGGCTTCGCCCGCGTCCTGCTCGTGGTCAACATGGCGGATCAAATGGAAACGCCGGACAACATCGGCAAAATCGCCAAACTTACAAAAGAGAGAACGTCGGAAATAAGTCCGGATATTTATGTGTACACATTAAGCGCTCTGGACGAGCTTTGCCGGAAGAAGAAGTCGGCGCGTCCCAAGCAGGATTTGGCAAAACTGCTCGAAGAGAATTTTCTGGAGTTTGAAACCGCGCTCAACGACGACATAATCATTCAAAAAGACATTATAAAATCAACCCGCGCCATCTCGCTTACGCGTATACTGCTCGACGATATCGCCACCCGGATAAACCTTGTCAAGAGCTCCCTCAACACAAACGTCGAACAACTGACGAAAAACGAGGAAGAGTTTAAGAACGAAAATTCGGCGATTATGAAGAAGATTGAGGAAAAGGAGAATGGGCTTGCGGCCGATATCAACGGCATGAAGCGCGAGGCGAAGGGCTGGATGACTGATTTCATGACGCGGCTGAAAGACGAGATCCGCAATATGGAAAAAACAGCGGAAGTTACCGATCTTGAAAAGCATTTTCAGTTTTATATGTCCGACCAGATAAGGGAAGCAGTCATGTCATGCGTGGAAAAGCACAGTACCGACATATCCGACAGAATATCCGAGATAACAAAAGGCCTGTCGAAAGAAATCGCGGAAAAAACCGTCGGGAACTTCGACGCTAAAATCGCGGAGAGCATATCCGACATAGGCTGGACAAACATGGACTCCGCCATGTTCTGGGGAGATTTCATCGGAGCGGGAAGTTTTCTTGGACCTGTATACCTAATCGGACAGGCGATAAGCGGATTCCTCCGCCAAAGCAAGGTAAGCAAAAGGCAGGCGGACTTTTTAGCACCCATTCTTCAGGAATTCGACTCGATCGAAAACGATGTCATTAAAAACACGGACGCCATTTACGAAAAGTTAAAAGCCCAATCTGTCGATAAGTTACACGAAACCTTCCAAAGCCAAATCGAAACATCGCTGGACGCGATAGACAAGGCCAAACAGATTGCGCTCGACGAAAGCGTGAAATCGGAAGAAGCCGTGAAGTACCTCGACTCGGTACTGGACGCCCTCGGCAAACACAAGGAGGAGTTGGAGAAATACAACTGATTCCAAAAGAGATTAAGGAATTACAACCGTTCTGGGATCAAATTTGGCTTCGGGATAATGAAGGTCCATTGATTCCAGAGTTTCTACCAGTACCTTTGTAATAAGCAAATTCCTAAACCATCTTTTTTCCGCGGGTATAATAAACCACGGGGCTATTTGAGAAGAACAATTTTCAATCGCTGCCGCGTACGCCTTTTGGTAATCTTCCCAAAGCATACGTTCCGGAATATCAGACGGGCTGAACTTCCATAATTTCTCGGGATTGTCCAATCTTTCCTGAAGCCGCTGTCTCTGGTAATCCTTTGATATGTGCAAAAAGAATTTTACGATCCTTGTTCCCGCGTCATTCAGCAATGATTCAAAAGCGTTTATATGGGTATAACGCTGTTTTATTACTTCCTTAGTCGCAAAAGCTTTTACTTTTTCGATAAGCACGGCTTCATAATAGGAGCGGTTGAATATTCCTATATGCCCTTTCCGGGGGACATTTTGATGTATACGCCATAAAAAATCGTGCATGACTTCCACAGAGTTTGGGGTCTTAAAAGAGACAACTTTACACCCCTGCGGGTTTACCGGCCCGAATACATTTCTTATCGTAGAATCTTTTCCCGCCGCGTCCATCGCCTGAAGAACAACAAGAAGCGATTTGGAACCGTCCGCGTAAAGAAGAGCTTGCAACTTTTGCAGTTTTGTTGATAATTCACCGAGCAGTTTTTGTCCCTCTTCCTTTTCAAGCTTCCCGTCATATTTAGTAGGGTAAGAATCAAGATTTATTGATTTTCCCTCTGTTACCGAATAATCTTTGATATTAACGCTCATATTTGCTCCTTTGTAATATTATTTCATAAATCTTTGAATAATGCAATTTGACGTTAGATTCTGATTTTACCTGATCCTCTACACACTCCGCAATTACCTGTACCTCTGGCGCCGTATCTTGGCTGGCATGTTGAACAATAACCGTCTTTAAAGCTTGAATTTAATCCTGATCCGCCGCAAGTACCGCATTTTCCAGTTCCGTAACAACTCTTACAATCTACAGAACCGCTATTGGCTCCGTATGAAGACGAAGATGAACTGCCGGAATAGGAACCGCCGCTTGAACTGTCCGAATATGAACTTACAGGGGGAACATAAGTAGTTATAGTTTTATAGCCTATTCCACCGCACCCATAACAAGTCTGCGGCATATTAAAAGGAGTTGAAAAATCATAATAACCATATCTAATAGCATCAGCTCTGGCCATTCCGTAATTGGGATTAATTCCCATTACTTGCCCTGTTCCGCCGCAAATAAAACACGGCAAAGTTGAAGTTACATAACCTCCACTTGTAGAGCCATACATGGCGGTTGAATCGTATGAGCTTGACGATGATGCGGAAGAGCTTGATGATGAGCCGGATGAACTTGATAATGATATGGACGGGCCTGACGAACTTGATGATGGAGATTCGGCGGGCGTTTCCTTTACGGAACTCTGCTTATTATTAACCGAAGCGATTTCCGTTACTTTGGTTTGAGATGTTTTTTTACTTGACGAACCTTTATTATTAACGCTGATAATAATAATTATAACAACTAACGCGGCGGCCGCTATTACCCAAAAAGCGGGTTTTCTTTTATTTCCGTTAATAACAGGCATAGGTATGTCAGCCTTTTGAGGCGTACCGCATATCCCGCAAAACCTTGCCTTATCCGGCAATGCCGCTCCGCAGTTTTGGCAAATATTCTTCCTTGGCATAGAAGCGGTTCCGCTGATAACAGTCCCGCATACCCCGCAAAACCTTGCATTGTCCGGCATTTCCGAGCCGCAGCCTTGGCAAATATTCTTCTGAATAACAACAGTTCCGCATATCCCGCAAAACTTTGCGTTGTCCGGCATCTGTGCGCCGCATTTTTGACAATTGATCATGTTTTTACCCTTTCATTTATTTTACACCCCCTGTGAAAAAAAATCAATTATTTTAGCGTTCTCTCCAAGTGAGTACGCCGGAAAATTCAGTTGCCTGTCATGTCGCCTTTTTGGCGACCTTTTCCCTCCGAAAAAGTTGTACAAATAAAACAACAGGAGGATTCAATATGAATCAAAACTTAACGGAAATTATTTTTATTCTTGACCGCAGCGGTTCTATGGGCGGCTTAGAGAGTGACACAATCGGAGGCTTTAACGGGTTTGTAAAAAAACAGGCGGAAGCCGGGCAGACCAGCCTTACCACCGTGCTCTTTGACGATAGATACGAAATTCTGCACAACGGCATAAACGCCGGGGACGCTATCCTTACAGACAACGAATATTTTACCCGAGGCTCCACCGCCCTGCTTGACGCCGTCGGCAAAACCATCAACGATGTGGGAAGGAGGCTTAGCGATACGCCGGAAGATTCAAGACCCGGCAAGGTTATCTTTGTCATCACCACCGACGGACTTGAAAACGCAAGCAAGGAATTCAACTATGATAAGGTCAAAAAAATGATAACACATCAAAGTGAAAAATACGGTTGGGAGTTCATTTTTATGGGCGCCAACATTGATGTCGTAAAAGAAGGAAGCAAACTCGGCATCAGAGCGGACCGTTCTCTTGGCTGGGCGTCAAGTCCGAAGGGTATTTACGCTTTGTATGAAGATGTTGGTGGTTTTTGTAAATCTATCAGGAGTTCCATACCGAAGAAAACAAAAAAGGTAAAAGCATAAAAATAATGCTATACTGATAATCGGAAAATATCATGATTGATGAAAAACTAATCGAAGAACTGCGGGAGTATCTTAAAGATAATTATTCCCCTGAGAATTATACTGGAGAAACAATCTGCGGCGCCTGTCTCGCCGAAGACGAATTACCGGATTACTCTGATGATTCTTCAGAAATCAGCCGCGCCGGTCTAGCCGAAGAAGAATTACCGATTGACTCGTATGATTCTAAAAAAAATGGCTCCGTCTTTTCTCCGCTTGTCGGTTCATATCATGCTTATTCATTATTTGTGCCGGCGATTAGCAAGAAAATAAAATCGTTCCGCGATATTTCCGATGACGCGTCCGATTATATAAAGAAAAACCGAAAACCCGGAGGCTTTGCGCATGCCCTTGAACAAAAACGGAAAGAAAAAGGACTTACTCCCGCTGAATTATACAAAAGGGCAAATGTAGACCGAAGGCATTACTCCAGATTGATGGGGCCGGAAGGCAGGCACCCTTCTAAAAATACCGTCATAAGTTTTGCCCTTGCCCTGCGCCTTACCCGCGGCGAGTTCGACGAATTTTTACAAACAGCCGGCTATTCGCTAAGCAACACATCCAGCCGCGACGTGTGCATCATGTTCTGTATTGAAAAGGGCCATTACGACATAAACAAAGTTAACGCCGTGTTGTTTGCGGTCGGCATTGAACCGCTTTCCAGGGACAGCGGCTGAGTTTGCGCGGGGTTATTCCTTGATAATAATTAGTTTTCATGCTATGATTTATTTATGAATATTACACAAACTGTAGAAGTACCGGTCAGCCACAGGTTGACAATTGACGTGCCTCACGAAATACCTGCGGGACCGGTTGTTATTACTTTTACTCCCAAAACTGTCTCGAAAAGCGGAGAAAGAGGCGGATTCGGTTGTGCAAAAGGTGAATTTATCATGGCTGATGACTTTGACGAGCCGCTTGAGGACTTTAAGGATTATATGTAAATGGATCGTTACTTGTTGGATACACATACAGCTACACCACCGCGATCCCTTTGATCGCTTGCTTATCGCGACCGCTATTTCCGAGCAGATGACTTTCATCAGCGCCGATAAGAATGCAGAAAAATATGATGTTTCCCTGATTTGGTAATTTCATTTATTTATATCGATCAGCTCTTCGACACGCCGGCCCTAATCGGCCTTAACTGCGCCTGCGTTACTTTTTTCGGATCATTCATGCCGGCGGGAAGCTCTCTGCCCGCTTCGGGCGCGACATCCTCTTCCTCAAACTTGCCGTCCGCGTCCCACAACTCGCTCTGAAAAGGCTCTGAGTCTTCCACGGCAAGTTCCCCGTGTTCGATGCGCACTGTGATAAGTTTTGTCACTCCCGATTCCTGCATGGTTACGCCCAAAAGCGTCCCCGCGCCCGTAACAGTTTTCTTGTTATGCGTAATAATAATAAACTGGCTTGTGTCGCTGAACTCGCGCAGAAGGTGGACAAAGCGCCCTACGTTCTGTTCGTCTAACGCGGCGTCAATTTCGTCCAAAAGGCAGAAGGGGCTGGGCTTTACCATGTATGTCGCGAAAAGCAGGGCGACCGCGGTCATCGAGCATTCGCCGCCGGAGAGCAGGCTTAAATGTTCCAGTTTTTTTCCCGGCGGCTGCGCGAAAATTTCTATGCCCGATTCCAGAATGTGGTTGGGATCTGAAAGCCTAAGCTCCGCGCGGCCGCCGCCGAAAAGCCTGCGGAACATATTGTGAAAATTTTTCTTGATGCGGTTGTAAGTTTCCAGAAACAAAGCCGAAGATTCCTGCCGTATCTCGGCGGTAAGGTCTTCCAAATCCTTTCTTGCTTTTTCAAGATCAGCCATCTGGTTACTTAAAAATTCAAAGCGTTCCTTTGTTTCGGCGTACTCTTCGGGAGCCATAAGATTAACAGAGCCCAGTTCTTTCATTTTAGCCCGCGCTGTCGCAAGTTTGTCGCGCAAGTCGGCGGGGGCGGCGGTAATGGTAAAAATCCGCTCTTCAAATTCCATTAAATCCCTTGAATGGTTCTCCCTAAAATTATCCTGAATGTTTTTAATTTCGGTCTCGGACTGCACAAGTTCTATGTGAATTTTTTCAAGGGCTTCCTGCACCTTGGAAAGTTCCGCCGTGCGCTTGTTGATAATTTCTTTTTTGCTTGCGACATTGTCGTTTCTTTTGCGTATGTCTTTTTCAAGTTTTTCAAGCTCGGCGGAGAATGCGGTTGTCTTCTCTCCTATGGTATTAATTTCCGCGTGAATGGCGGTAATGCGCCCGTCAATTTCTTCCAGCTTTTTGCGCGTAAGCGAAAGATCGTCGCGTATGTTTTTTAACTGCCCTTCCTGCCCCGAAAGTTCCCGCCTGATAAGCCTTGCCTGCTCTTCGGCGGACTGCGCCCGCGTTTTCATCTGGGCGCGGTTAACCTTTAAATTTTCCAAAGTGGCGCGGTATTCGTCTATCTTCGCCAGCAGGCTGATGTTGTCGCTGCGCAGATTTTTAACGCGCTGTCTGCGCTCCTCTATGCTTTCCTTCGCGCTCCTGATCCGCGTATCCAGTTCGCGCTTCCTTGTAATAATTCCCTGAGGTGCAAGAAATTCGTCGATAAAAACGGGCGTATGCTCCCGATAACTTTTAAACAATTCAAGCGCCCTTTGCGCGTCTCCCGCGGCTTCGGCAAGCCCCGTTGCCAAAGTACCGGCAATGCGCCCAAGTTCCGCCGCGTCCACGCCGCCCGCAGCAGACGACGCTTCCGCCGCCGAGGTCAGGTCGCGCAGGAGCGCTTCCCTGCCTCCGAGGAAGGCGTTCAGGCGGCCTAAGGTTTCGTGTAACGCCTCTTCCGCGGTTTTGCGTTCGGCCGCCGAATAGCCGGCTTTTTTTAAGCCCGCGTCCAGTTCCGCGACTATGTCGTCGGTTATTACGGCAAGCTCTTTTTCCAGTTCCGCCTGCTCTTTCTCTATATTGTGTATCTCTTCTTCCGCCCTGTGCACTTCCTTTTCATTCTCGCTGATGCGGGAGGCGGCAAGCTGTATGTTTTCCTCAAAGGAGCGTATGTTTTCTTCTATGCTTTCAAGCTGTTTCTGCATGTCGGCGACTATTGCGTCCTGACCGGCGGCGTCGTCGTTC
>Ga0268262_10003687_pt1 | contig 16401 bp, 14 predicted proteins | sample TergutNc150P3_FD_190354 | JGI IMG/M metagenome (GOLD analysis project Ga0268262, IMG submission 190354) | Nasutitermes corniger P3 segment gut microbial community from laboratory colony in Florida, USA - Nc150 P3 (SPAdes) (version 2) | ecosystem: Host-associated > Arthropoda: Insects >... | reverse complement strand
TATCGCGTACAGGAAATCCTCGTTGAGCTTGCTTACCGGGCCAAAATGCTCCAGGAATTTTTTTGTCGCACCCCATAAATCGCTGTAACTGCTTATGCTTTTTACAATGTTTGTACGCGAGAGGGAATGCGGATATTGGTAGTATTTGTACATGGCCTTTCCGTACACACCCGCCCGCCGTGCATTCTTGAACATGTGCAATGTCCAGATTGAATCATTGCAAATTCGGTTTTCTTTCGCTGTACCACAGGCTTTTATATACCTCAAATAATCAATTGAACACAGCTTGCCCCATGTATATGAGATGAAGCCTCTGTATTTTATAAATTCATCGGCGAACAAATTGTCATGGAGAACAAGATTTTCATCAAGCGCTCTGTGTTTTAAGACCTCGCCTGTAACGCCGTCAATTTTGTCGTACCCGCAAGCGGCTATGTCCAAGTGATTCTCTTCAGAAAAGCGGATCATATTCTCAAGAAAATCCGGCGTATATTCATCATCCGCATCGCACCAGGCTAAGTAATTAGCGCTTGTTGCATGAATAAGGGTTGACAAGATCGGTCCCGCGTTTGTGACATCATTAAAATTGATACGTAGCGGCTTAATACGGTCGTCAACTTTCGCGTACTCGCGAATTATTTCTTCGGTTCCATCTGTTGACGCGTTGTCTAATATGTAATACTCAAAGTGGCCGCAAGTTTGATTGAGAATACTATTAATTGTGCGGCATATTGTATGCTTCGCGTTATAAGCCATCGTGAAAAAAACTGTGTTGATACTCATTTAATCACACTCAGTTCTTTATGATTGCGACAGCTGTGTTGTCGCCCGCAGGTACCTCCACGAGGGAATGTTCTTTATCGGGGTATTCTTCAAGCATCGCGCTTGGAGGCAGAACTGACAAACCGTTGAGTTCTCCCCCCCCAAAGTTGCCGAGCGGTCGCAGAAGCAAAGCGGGTCATAACGCTTTCGCAGCTCGTCAAAGAAATATTTCGCGTATGTACCCGCTCCGTAGAATATGTATTTTGAGTCCGTATTCATTTAGGTTTATTTCCTCTCTAACACACGCAGGACATCTGCGGTCAACGCGCCATTTGTCTGCGCTCCCGGCAGCGCGAGTATCCTGGACTTCATCTGACTGACATACTCATCCCTGGCCGCCAGGTTTCTGAACTGCGGGTCGGCGTCGTGTGTCAGAGTTTCATCCCATGCTGGGTCGCTGAAGAGTTTGAGCAGGCAGTCCAGCTTTACATCCGCAGGCAGTTCCGATGATAGAACATTATTCGCGGCTTCTTCCACAAGGGACAGGTGTATCGCGTACAGGAAATCCTCGTTGAGCTTGCTTACCGGGCCAAAATGCTCCAGGAATTTTTTTGTCGCACCCCATAAATCGCTGTAACTGCTTATGCTTTTTACAATGTTTGTACGCGAGAGGGAACGCGGATATTGGTAGTATTTGTACATGGCCTTTCCGTACACACCCGCCCGCCCTGACTTCTGGAATGAACGCAATGTCCAGATTGAATCGTTGCAAATTCGGTTTTCTCTTTCTGTACCACAGCCTTTTATATTCCTCAAATAATCAATTGAATATAGCTTGCCCCATAGATATGTGGTAAAACCACGGTATTTTATAAATTCATCGGCGAACAAATTGTCATGGAGAACAAGATTTTCATCAAGCGCTCTGTGTTTTAAGACCTCGCCCGTAACGCCATCAATTTTGTCGTACCCGCAAGCGGCTATGTCCAAGTGATTCTCTTCAGAAAAGCGGATCATATTCTCAAGAAAATCTGGCGTATATTCATCATCCGCATCGCACAAGGCAATATACTTGGCGCTTGTCTCTCTGACAAGTAAGCTGAAAAAGGCCCCACCATTGGTAATATCGTTTGTGTTGACGCGCAACGGTTTTACTCGATCGTCTTTCTTCCCATACTCAGGAATAATGTCCTTGATATCATCGGTTGAGCCGTTATCCAGAACGTAATACTCTAAATCGCCCCTGCTCTGGTTTAATATGCTATCAATTGTACGGCGTATTGTATGTTGCGCGTTAAAAGCCTGTGTGAAGAAAACCGTGCTGACGCTCATTCAATTACACTCAGTTCTTTATGATTGCGACAGCGGTGTTGTCGCCAGCGGGTACCGCCACGAGGGAATGTTCTTCCAGAAACTCATCCACTGCGTGGCCCACTCCGTTTTGCCCACCGTAGAAGTAATCGTGAATCAGAATCACGCCGCCGCGCGACATTAGCGGGTAGAATATCTCCAGTCCCGCCTTTATCGGATCGTACAGATTCAGGTCTAAAAACACGAAGCAGAATTTTTCGTCTTTGATATCAAATGTCTCTGGGAAATAGCCCTTTTTGATCACAGCCATATCTGGATAGGGGAGTTTTGAAAGCACTAGCTCGGGGCTTGTTTTCCAGTGCGTTAAGCCTTTCTGAAACTCGTCAAACACTTCGTTTTTGATCTGCTCCGCCTCAAAATCACGTGGGTCATAGCCTTCGAATGTGTCGAAAAGGTAGAGTCTTCTGTCGGGAAACAGCCTGTTTAGGTGACGTGAGAAATCGCCAGACAAGACACCGACTTCCGCAATTGAACCCGTTATATTGTGGAGGCTTATATAGGTTGAAAAGGGTTCCAGCCACGATGTACGACTCATAAAATTAGATGTGTTGTCCGAGTTGTTTCCATAGAATCCGAGTATTTTGTGTTCCGGCACACTGTATTCACTTGTCAGCTGCCTTAATATTTCCTCGCCCTCGGAAGCTACCGCGATATATATTTTTTCGAATTCAATCTCTCTGAGCTTTTCCGGCGAGAGTACATCATCGCGCCATTTTTTTGGGTCGTTGTCAACCATTATGTATGACCCGCCATTTTTCCTGAGCTTGTGATACAGAGTTTTCCCAAGCGTCCCCGCGCCGAAAATAACTGTCTTTTTCATATACTAATCACCTTTCATCTCTGTCAACTCAATATACCATTCAGCGCAGCGACATACTCATAAGTTTCATAGGGAGTATATGGGACGCAGAGGATATTCAGAGATTCTAAAGCGCTTTTTATCTTGCGCATGGTATGCGCGGAGTTTTGGGGTATCGGAACTATGCCATTTTGATCATAAGCTATAATTGCGTATTGAACATCAAGATCATCACAGGACGCCACAAATCCATCCGCATCTGCATCGTTGTCATTTACGCCAGGCATCACAATGTACTTGGGAACGACAAGTCCGACAGCGCTTTCTGAATAACGCTTTAAGTTTTTGTGTACCTTTTCCAAACAATCAACGCCCTTAATTTTTGAATAAGTTTCGCGTGTTCCAGCGTCAAGGCTCACAATTAAACGCACGAATTTTTCCTGCATTAAATCAAACAGTTCTTGATCAAAAATAGAACCGTTTGTATTGACGACAAGGCCATGCCCGTCAAATGAGTCAAAAAAATCTTTTTTATTAGGATTTAATGTGGGTTCACCTGAAGTTGACAATATTATTGAATAAAAATCCGATAGCATCCCTGTCTCTTTGAATGCGTTAATGGTTTCTTTAAACATGAGGGGGTCTTTTATATCCTGTGGCGCAAGCGCTGAAGATGCACAATATGCGCACTTGAAATTGCATGTTCCAAATGCAAACCAATTTATCCACCAGGAACTCGGCTTATGTGGATACCATCCCTCAATGAGGTATCCGCAGGTTTTACATGGAGATGACAATTTTCCGCTTGTACAGAACTGTATCAATTCATTCCTCAATTTTAAGAAGTCATTGGCACACTGAACTGTGTCGGTATTAAATTTTACTGTAGGGGAACCGGGAACGCAACAAAAGATTAAATCACCGTTACTTTTTACAAATATTGATTTTTCAAAAAAAATACACGACTTTCGTTTTTCTAAAGGTTCCCAATTCAAAATACGATCGGCCTGTATTTTGTTGCCGCTGACAAGCTCGCCCATGATGTTGAACCTGTAATCCATTGAAGAAATAAAATACTCCGCGTTCGGAAATCTTGAGTCTGTCTCTTCAAAGGACATGACAGGAACCCCGTCAAGCCCCCGATAAGCGCGTCCCTGCTTGGCCACATCCCTGTCGCACACCGCCACTGGCTTTACACCGAAACGATGTTTCAGCGCGCGCATTACGCTGAAAGTATCGCCCCCCACAGTATAGAACGCTACAGGTATGCCCGCTTTGATTTTATCCGCGATAATTTTCACATAATCTATCATTTTTCCTCACTGTGCGGGATTTGGCGACTCGTACGCATATTTTCAAAATCCGGCGCGGCGCCGGAACTCAACAAATTGTCCGATTGCACTCCTAACTCCCGCATTGTAACACCTCACTTATCGTCATATATCGCTGACCCCATGAGCAATATTAACACTTCCGGCTGATACAGTCAGGTCGCCTGTGTGATCTGTTAACCAAGGATACCCTGACTACTTTAATATCGTCATCCAAGAGAAGCCAGAGTTTGTTGCGCTGTCCCTAAAGTATTTCCTTGCCTGTGCGGAGTATCTCTTTTACAAAGGGGTTGTCGTTTTGAAGTTCTGATGTTTCAAAGACTATTGGTTCAAAGAAAGCATCCTTATAGCCGTAGGTCATAACAAGCAAGTCTTTCAAGATGTCCATGCGCCTTTTGCCGCCGTAGTTGTCAAGGAAAAAACAGATGTCTATATCGCTCCGCTCGTCAGCGGTGCCTTTGGCGTAAGAACCAAACAGCATAACCTTGTCAACAGGCATGGCACGGCGCACATCGTCGGCATACTGTCTGCAAACCTGTGTTACGGCTTCAAAGTCAACAGCCACGCGAATACCTCTTTTGTTTTGGAGTATATTGCCTTTGCTTCCGGCTCTTTGATTTGGTAGATCAATTTGTTCTTGTAGTCAGGATAACGATTGTTCAAATAGTACATAGACAGTGTAGCAAAAAAGTCAAGGATTTCCAGTGAAATTTTAGCTGTTAGCTTATCCTCAAAACAAACGACTATTTTTCCAATGTTGTGTATCCTAGGGATGTCATCGTCCAAGTATAGCAGATACAGACCTTTGACAAGTTTCTCTACGGCCTGTTGGCACATAAAAGCCACGTAAACCCAACGTCCCGCTGTCAGCATTGCCTCTGCTGTCTGTAGGTCGTACTGCGCCACGTCCAGCCAGTAATCAAATTTATCTTGCGAACTCATTGCCATGATTAAGTCTATTCTAAACTATCTTTGCGAAGCGCACTGGTATCGAACGTCATCTAAAGTATTTCCTTGCCTGTGCGGAGTATCTCTTTTACAAAGGGGTTGTCGTTTTGAAGTTCTGATGTTTCAAAGACTATTGGTTCAAATGGAACGCGCTTGTAGCTTCGCATCAGCACAAGCAAGTCTTTTAAGATATCCATGCGCCTTTTGCCGCCGTAGTTGTCAAGGAAAAAACAGATGTCTATATCGCTCCGCTCGTCAGCGGTGCCTTTGGCGTAAGAACCAAACAGCATAACCTTGTCAACGGGCATGGCACGGCGCACATCGTCGGCATACTGTCTGCAAACCTGTGTTACGGCTTCAAAGTCAACAGCCACGCGAATACCTCTTGTGTTTTGGAGTATATTGCCTTTGCCTCCGGCTCTTTGATTTGTGAGATCAATTTGTTCTTATAGTCAGGATAACGATTATTCAAATAACAGGAGGAAAGTGTAGCAAAAAAGTCAAGTATTTCTTGTGGCATTTCAACTGGCAGCTTATTTTTAAAATACTCAATTAGTGTTTCAATGTTGTGTATCCTGGGGATATTGTCGTCCAGATATAGCAGATATAGACCCTTTACGAGTTTCTCCACAGCCTGTTGGCACATGAAAGCCACGTACATCCAGCGTCCAACGGTCAGCATACCTTCTGCTGTCTGGAGGTCGTACTGCGCCACATCAAGCCAGTACTCGAATTTATCTTGCGAACTCATTGCCATGACAAGTCTATTCTACACCATCCTGCCGAAGCGCGTTGGGGCTTTCGCTGACCCTGAATCGCAGCAGGGCTGATTTGTCGCTCTCAGTGGCGTAGTCAATACCTATGCGCTTTGTGCGCTCAATGGAAGTCGGTTGCGTCCCATCGTGCAATTCCAAGCCCCCACTTTCAAAAAGGGGATGGTTGTTGTAGTTCCTGTCTATAGCAAGGGCTTGCGTGACTTTGCCGGGACCGTCGCATAGAGGCAGGCCGGGTGTTACGCGCTTTATCCCGCGGCGTTCGGCGGCTCGCTGATAGCCGCTTATCACTTCGCAGGCGCGGATTAATACCGCCGCGCCGTTGTCAATGTCGCCTGTGACTACGTTCAGCATTTGATGTATGCCGTAGCAGAGGTATATGTAGCAATGCCCGCCCACTCCCCACATAGGGGCGTTTCTGGGCGTTCTGCCAAAGCGGCAATGACTGGCGCTGTCTTCGGGGCCGCCGTAGGCTTCGGTTTCGGTAATTCTCAATACAACGCCATTGCCGCACAAAAGTTTCCCCAGCAGATCTGGTGCGACAACTTCAACGGGACGTATGTAAAAACTCTGAGCTATTAATGCGCTGCTTTGCATTGATGGTGAAGAAAAGTTGAGCTATAACTACAAAGCCAACATTTCGCGTCCTGCCAGCAAAAAGGCTCCCACCGCATAGACTTCGGTGTCTTCGGCCTTTACCAGCCTCGGGTCCTGGCCTATTGGCTGTGCCCATCCAAGTCTGCCATCGGGTTGTATGCAGTTAATAAGAGCCTGCCATGCGCGAGTCACGGTGGGGGCAAAATCTGCGGCGCTCAAGAGTTTGTTGTTGATGCCCCAGGCAAGTGCGTATGCAAAAAAAGCACTCCCGCTGGATTCGCCGTTGGGATAGCTTGGGGGATCCAGCAGACTGGATCGCCACAGCCCATCAGGTTGCTGCAATTCACGGATGCGGACGGCCATTTCCACAAATAGCGCTTCGTATTTTTGCCGCGTTGGGTAATCGCTTGGCATTACTTCCAATAGCCTTGCCAAACCTCCCAAGACCCATCCGTTTCCTCGGCTCCAAAATATTTTTTTTCCATTTTTTTCTCGGCGGTCAAAATAACTTGCGTCTCTGTAAAACAGTTTTTCTTCTTTGTCGTACAAGAAGTCGTATGATTTCCAGTACTTTTCATCCATTGCGTCCAGGTATTTTTTGTCGCCCGTCACTAGGGAGAGGCGCGCCCATGCTGGCGGAGCCATAAAGAGGCCATCACACCATGACCATGCCCCATTTTCATAGAGTGCCGCAGTATGTGCGCCCAAGCCGGGGTCTGGCAAAGATATTTGTTCATCCAGAACGGCTTTTATGTCGGCGATCATCAATGGGTCTTTTTTTACTTTGCGATATAGGTCTAAGTACACTTGGGATATGGCTTGGTCATCGCCAAAGAAGCGCCTTTGCCCAACTTTCCAGCCGACGGTTTTCTCCATCGCCATCAGCGGCTCCAGGTAACGCGGATCTTTGGTTTGCTCATAGAGGCTGAATACGCCCGCGTACCAGGCGGCAATAGTCCATTGGTTGTCCTTGTGCCTGCCTCCTGATGTCTCCTGCCTGTGCGTGAACATCCAATCGGCGACTTTGCGCTGGCTGGCTTCAATGGAAGATTTGTCTATGTGTGTGAAAGCGCTAGGCGCTTTGCATGAAATGATTACTACAAGGGGCAGAATAGCTAATAATAGGGCTTTTTTCATTTTTGGAATCCTTTTAATTGGAAAAGAGCAGGCTGTGCAACTGTCTCACGCATGAGTATAGCAGTTCACCTATAAAAATAGTTAAACTACTGTAACACATTTGATTACGTCCTTTGTTATGTGTTTTTAACGACGGCCGCCCCGCACACTCCCCTTCGGGGGTTTTGTTCTGCGGGGTAATCTTTTGGTGCCATGTTTGGTACGCCTTTCGGGACGGGTTTCTGGTGAACCGCTTCTTGCGGCATTGCGTCCTTTGGGTTTTTCTTTGCGCGGCTCTGCAAAATCAGCTTCCTGCAATGATGCAGAACCCGCCAGAGTTGGCGTAAAGACAATGCTTTTTCCATGTGCGTCCCGAGCCTTGGCCTCAAGTATCCAAGCAGATACGCGGTGCAGGTTTTCATCCACATGTGTGATTTCTACTAAGAGCTTGGTGCCTATGGGCAGTTCAACCTGGCTCCGCATACCGATGGCTCTGGTGCGGTATTCATCCACAGAAAAGCCGCCGCCCAGTGCGCCAAGCGGTACACCAACCTCCACAAACGGACTCTCAAGGCGGATAAAAGCGACTTTTTGTGAAAAACCCTGAATATAGCCTTGGAATTTCTCGCCAATTTTAGATTTCATAAGCAGACAGGCTTTCCATCGTTCATTTTCGCGTTCTGCTTCAGTTGCCAGTTGCTCACAATCTGAGGCACGTTTGGCGAGTATTGCCAGATGTCCCTGGAATCCTGGAGGAAATACCTCGCCCCCGAGCGACCGCTTTAGCAGACGATGAACGATCAAATCAGGATAGCGGCGAATTGGGCTGGTGAAATGCAGGTAATCGTCCAGTGCCAGGCCGGAATGTCCGACATTTTCCGCCCTGTATTCGGCTCTCTTCAAACTCCTTAGCAACATAGTGTTAATCAGGGTTTCAAGCGGTCCGCCATGAATTTTATCTAACAGACTGTTCAGCAATTCGGGTGTCGGCTGGTCTTGTGGTTTCATTAGGCCGAGCGATAGGGCCAACTTTTTGAAGACTTCCATTTTTAGAGGATCCGGGTCTTCATGTACACGATAAATTGTGGGATATTTATGGCGGCTGAAGTACTTGGCAACAGCCTCGTTTGCCAGGAGCATAAATTCTTCGACCATCCTGTGTGCATCGTGCCTTTCATACCGCTTTGCATCTTTAGGACGCCCCTCGCTGTCAAAGATAAATTCAGTCTCTTCTGTATCCAGGTTCAGTGCGCCCCGCCCTAGGCGCTGCTCTGTCAGGCGGCGCGACAGCACAAGTGTCTGATCCAGCATTTCACATACATCTTCGCCAATTTCACGGCGTATTCGTGCGTCCAAGTCCAGACATGCTTTTTTCACCTGGTCGTAGGTCAAGCGGCGACGGCTATTGATGACGCTTTCTGTAAAGCGAGTCTCAATGACTTCTAAGTCCGGAGAAATCGTCATCCAGGCAGTCATAGTCAGGCGGCCAACACCCTCTTTCAGTGAACAGAGTTCGGCGGAAAGGCGATCCGGCAACATTGGAATGCACTCGTCCGGGAAATAGACCGATGTCCCGCGCATTTGTGCTTCCTGATCCAGCGATCCGTTTTCAGTCACATAGTGGCTCACGTCCGCTATGTGGACGCCTAGTATCCAACCGCCGCCTTCTTCCTCAGGCAAACATTCCAGGCTGATGGCATCGTCATAATCTTTTGCTGTTGGAGGATCAACTGTTACGGTTGTAATGCTGCGTAAATCTTCTCTACCTTTAGTCCATTCTTCTGGTATCTGTGTTGGGAATTGCGCTAGTTCATTCATGACCTCGCTGTTAAATTCAGTCTTGATGCGGAACATGACCGCAGTCAGTCGGTTTTCGATTTTGAGATCCGCCGGTCTGCCCAAACGCGCGATGACTTTGCCTCTAATCTGGGTCAGCGTGTGGGCCTGATCTAACATGACGGTGACAATATCGCCCTCAGCGGCCAAATCAGTTGGGGGGACGGAAATAATCTGCTGCATACGCGGGTCAAGCGGCAGTGCACGCCAGCCCCATGACTGTTTTTGAAGCGTTGCCGGTATGGGGGCGTCTGTTCGTGCAATTACGCTGATGACTTTCCCGCGCGGTCGTCCGTCAAAACCTGACCCAATGACCTCAGCTTTGACCCTATCCCCGTTTATTGCGCCTTGGGCGTCCCTCCAATCAACAAACATGTCCATACCGTCAGATTTCTTGAATCCAACGGGTCTTATAAATCCCCCAGAACCCTCCGGCATTCCCATAAAAACAGCCTCAAAGGTCTCAAATGGGCGAAAGTCTGCCAAGCTGGCAACCCCGCCGCTCATGGGTGGCGGATTGGTTTGTTTGATATGCCTGGTCGATCCCCGGACACTATGTGCGCTACCAACATCAGTAGTGTGCCAATGGCTGTTGTGTCGCGTGTCGCTTGTTCTGCGGCCCATATCAAGTTCCGTTTAAAGTTAAAAGTAACGGAGTTTCAAGTATGCGCAGAGCTGGAGCAAGGCTGGTGTATAAGCTATTGCGCTCGTCCCAAGTCATTTAACAATTCCTTAGCGCCACGGTGGTTGAAGTCATAAGTGAGCGCTCTTTGAGCGGCGCTGCGGGCTTCAACGGTGCGGCCAAGGCTTTTTAATATTTGACCTCGCCGCCAGTGGAGCGAAGCGTAGCCACCAGTACCGCCTTCCATAGGCTCATTAGCCGCTTGGTCAAGGAAAGCCAATCCATCTTTGCTGTGAAGACCAGTACGTGCGGCCACTTTACCCAGTTGGAGCTTGATGATGCTCGGAGCTTCAACATTAGGCAACGCATTGATCAATACACTCCAGGCTTCCTCGCCCCGTCCTGCATCCAACAATGCCTGACTCACTGCCTCAACACCTTTGGCACGTGCGTTTATAGATGGCAATAGACGCCTTGCTTCGGCAATCAATTTTTGTTTTTGCAGTGCCTCGCCCAGTGTTTTGCCGGTCGTTTTTCCTCCAAGCTCGCTCAGATAACCGGTCACTATCTCAGGGTCGCCTGGAGCAGCGTCCAATGCCCGCTTAAAGATAGGCTCGGCCTCAAGCCATCTGCCTTGCATGGACAAAATTTGAGCTTGTAGCAAGTCGCCCCTGGCGGGTTGAATGCGCTTTAATTGCTCAACGCAATCCATCGCCTTTTTTATGGAGCCCCCAAGAGCGCCCGGTAGCTGTTGATAACCAAGCCCCAGCGTCATCCAGGCTAAAGCGTAATCGGGGTCATTTTTTACGGCGCTTCTCAAATCGTTCATCGCCTGCGAAACCATGAACAAACTCCCCACGTTTCTCTGTTGCACCGCTTTGCTGGCTTTGGCCAAGCTTCGCGCAACAAGGGCTTCCGGCAAGTCCGGCTGTAATTTGAGCGCTTGCGCGGCGGCATTATCCGCATCGTCAAGTCTCATGAGGGCGCTGAGAGCCTGCGACTTTGCAGCCCAAGCAAGGGCATCGCTGTTATTTTTATTTATTCTGGCCTCGGCGTCCGCCAAAACCTTGAGGAAACGCCCCTGATCCAAATCAAAGCGAGGTTGATATGCCGCCGTTTGAGCGTCAAGCAAAAAACAAAGGGTGGGTATCACATGGAGTGAAAGCATGAAAGGTATTATACACTGAAAAAACATGAGCATGGATATTAACGCCCGCATGAAAGACTTGGCAGAACAGGTGCTTGAACACCGGCGGCGCTATTACATTTTGGATCAACCTGTTATTTCTGATGCCGAGTACGACGCGCTTGAACGCGAATTGCGCAAATTGGAAGCCAAACATCCTCTGCTTGCTGATCCCAACAGCCCCACAAACAGAGTGGGCGCTCCCCCGCTGGATCGATTTGACAAAGCCGGACATGGGACGCCAATGCTGAGTTTGGACAACACGTATTCCGCCGAAGAAATACGAAATTGGGAAAACCGGGTCAGGCGCGGATTGCCCGTAGGCGCAGAGCCTTTATTTTGTGCCGATCTCAAGGTAGATGGTCTGAGTTTGGCCATCCGCTATGAGGCCCGTATGTTGGTAAAAGCGATTACCAGGGGCGATGGGGAAACCGGTGAGGATGTCACAGAAAATGCCAGGACTATTGCGGACATACCCTTGGAGCTTCCCATGAATGCTCCTGAAATTGTGGAGGTGCGTGGCGAAGTGTTTTTATCCCGCAAGCGCTGGGAGGAGTTGAACACTGCGCGTGAGACGAACGGCGGGCATAGGTTTGCCAACCCACGAAACGCGGCGAGCGGAACAATGAAACTGTTGGACAGCCGCGAGGTTGCCGCACGCAGACTCCAGTTCATGCCCTGGCAATTACTGGACTCCAACGACCATGTTGAAGCGATGTCCCTGTTGTCAAAGTGGGGATTTGCCGCCATGCCGGCCAGAACTGATGGCGATATGGAGTGTATTATTGCTTTCATTGACGCCCAAAGAGAAGCGAGGTTAAAGCTGCCTTTTGATACAGATGGAATTGTCATCAAAGTCAGACAAGCCGAGTATCAGCAAATTCTGGGAAGCACGGACCGCGCCCCCAGATGGGCGATTGCCTATAAATATCCTGCATTGCAAGTTACATCCACACTGATTGGCATTACATGGCAGGTGGGTCGTTCAGGCAGACTCACGCCCGTTGCGGAGCTTGAACCTGTAGAACTTGCCGGCTCAACCGTAAAGCGGGCCACGCTTCATAATTTTGATGAGTTGAAACGCCTGGGCGCATACGTTGGGTGCAGAGTCTTTTTGGAAAAGGGCGGAGACGTAATACCAAAAGTGGTTGCCGTTGTGCCGGATTCAGTTCCAGATAACGCCAGAGCGCCGGAAGTGCCCGCAGCATGTCCAGTTTGCTCCGGCCCTGTTGGCAAAGACACAGAAGATGAAGTCGCCATTCGCTGTCAAAATGATGAGTGTCCGGCCAAGTTTAATGCCAGACTGCGGCACTTTGGCTCAAAGAACGCATTGGATATAGAGGGACTTGGAGATGCGCTCGTAGATCAAATCGTCGCCTCCGAGCGATTTAATCATCCTTGGGAAATCCTTACTCTTCTTAATGATCCGCTTCAGGGTATTGCCTTTTTATCTTCTATGGAGCGCATGGCGGAAAAGAGCGCCCAGAATGTCATGCAGGCTCTGTCAGACGCAAAAGTAAAACCGCTGTGGCGTTGGATACATGCCTTGGGCATCCCATTCATTGGCGCGAAAACGGCGGAAAATTTAGCTATGGCTTTTGGCAGCCTGGAAAAACTATGGATCGCTGAAGATTCAGCCCTGCTTGCGGTTGACGAGATAGGCCCGAAAATCGTGCTTGTGCTAAAAGAATATTTTCACAGGCACCCCGATCTTCCGGCACACTTGTCAGCATTGGGAATAACACCTGAAAAACCCGCGCCTGCCACAGCCAGCGCTTTACCCCTATCAGGTCATACGGCTGTTGTAACAGGTACACTGCCGACACTCTCCCGCGAGGAAGCCGAGAGCGCATTGGCAAAACTTGGCGCAAAAGTCACAGGCAGCGTATCACGCAAAACCACGTTACTGATAGCGGGCGAAAAGGCCGGCAGCAAGCTGGACAGAGCTGAGGAATTTGGCATTCCCATCAGAGATGAGGCATGGCTGAAAGAAATATTGAACGGTCAAAAATAATGACGTACAGCACTTTATCAATAGTTACAAGCCAAATGGCGCTTATTGTAAGGAGTTTTCAAAGTGGCAAGTAATGATGTCACAGCATTGTGGCCTGGAATGTGTGAGCGCCTGACGCCCGTGTTCACTCAGCTCTATAGCCCAATTGAAGTTGGAGAAAGCATTGACCAGTCAACGCCAGTAGTATGTTTTCAATCAGCGCTATCGGAAAAACCATGTTACGGGCCTTTGATCTTTGTTGATACCGAAACATCCGACTTTATGGACGCCGACATCATCGAATTGGGCGCATTGTCTGTCTCTTTTGATTCTTTAGAAGACGAGAACGTAAAGCTGGATTATTTTTGGCAATTAATTAATCCAGGTGAAGGCACCGTACTCTCTCATAGGGCGGTTAAAATACATGGAATTACTCGTAACATGCTTAGAATGTATGGGCATCCTCCACAAGAGACATTTCAGAGATTCTTGGATTGGTCAAAGTCAAAATCACCCGACTTCTTTGTGGCTCACAACGCCACATTTGACAGACAGATGTTGAAAAATAGTTTTACAAAATATGGAATCAATCACAAACTTTCTAAATTTTTATGTACAATGAAAATGGCCAGTAATTTATCCATTGAAAACAGGAAATTAGGAACAGTTGCCAGACATTTTAATTATATCAACCAACAAGCGCATAGAAGTCTCACAGACGCAGAAGTATGTGCTTATATTTTTGCCAAGATGTCACTCATGGGTATTGCTCCTAAAAATAGAATTACCAAAAAACTCCGTTCCAGATGAAATGGCACATTTTAAATAAAATTGCTACTATCACTGTCGTCTGACTCATCAAATAACATATTACCATCTTCCAAATAAGGCTTAGTTTGTACTGAGATCGGTAATTCTTTAATTACTTTCACTCCCAGTGATTTGAATTTTTCGACTGTTTTTACCAAGCTCCCGCGACCATCCTTCAGTGTGTTCATTGAATCTCTGTATGTATCTTGCACTCTGTCCAACTGGTTGCCAAGATTATCCATTTTTTCAATGAATATACGCAACTTGTCATAGATTTTGCTCGCTTGCTCGGCCAATTTTTGGGTTGATTCATTTTGACGCTGCAAGCTCCACAAATTCGCAACGACTCTCAGTACCGGCAGAAGCGTGGTGGCGGTGACAAGAGCTATGCGCGCGTCATAAGCCTCTTGAAATAGCGATGGCGTCTGCTCAACTGCCGCCAAGTAAGCCGGTTCAATGGCGATAAACATGAATGTGAAATCCGGCGAATCAATATTTACAAGCTCTGGATAGTGTTTATCGCTGAGTGTTTTGATGTGATTTCTTATAGATGCGACGTGGGCCGATAGATAGCGTTGGCGGTCGTCTGCCGATTCAGCGGAGACATAGGACGAATAGTCAACAAGGGACACTTTGCTGTCAATTATAATGTGCTTCCCTTCAGGCAGTTTTACGACAAAATCAGGACGGAAGTTATTGCCTGCATCATCTTTGAAGTTCTGTTCACGCTCATATTCTATACTCTTTCGCAACCCAGCCTGCTCCAGCAGAAGTTCAACTTTTTGTTCTCCCCAGGTGCCTTGCAGTTTTTTATCACCTTTGAGTGCTTTGGTTAAATCAGAGGCTTCCTGTGTGATTTGCAGATTTAGCTGGCGTAAATTATCCAGTTCGCTCTTGAGCGTTGTCTGGCCTTGCACATTTTCGGTGTGAACCTGGTCTATACGCTTCCTGAATGACTCCAACTGTTCCTTAAATGGTTGCAACAGTGTATTTAATCCCTCACGGCTCTGGGTGTCAAAAACGGTGTGTTTGCTTTCAAAAATTTTATTTGCCAGATTTTCAAATTCTTGATTGAATTTTGAACGTAATTCTTCAAACTGCTTGCGTTCTATAGTAATAATTTCTTTATTTTTTTCTAGGACTGTCTCCATTTCTACAATCTTACTCTTTGCTTTAGATAATTCCTGAACATGGGTATTAATTTCATTTTTATGTAATTGTATTTGTTGTCGTAGTTCATCAAATTGCTTGCGCTCCATGGCAATTATTTCTGTATTTTTTTTCAGGGTTGTCTCCATCTCGACAACTCTGTTCTTTGCGTTGGATAATTCCTGGTTGAGATAATTATTTTCATCTTTGTGTGATTGTATTTGTTGTCGCAATTCATCAAATTGCCTGCGTTCCATTGCGATAATCTCTTTGTTCTTTTGAGTAATTGTATCCATTTCCACTATCTTGTTTTTCGCTATTGCCAGATCCTGATTTAAGTGGCTGATTTCATCTTTATGTGATTGTATTTGTTGTCGCAATTCATCAAATTGCTTGCGTTCCATGGCAATAATCTCTTTGTTCTTTTGCGTGATTGTTTCCATTTCCACTATCTTGTTTTTTGCGTTTGCCAATTCCTGATTGAGGTGAATAATCTCATCTTTATGTGATTGTATCTGTTGCCGCAATTCCTCTTGTGTGTTAGCAGCATCTACAGCTTGCGCGTCATTCATCTTTTTTTGATGTTCAACGGATTGTTCCGCCAGAGCCAATCTGGTTTGTGCTGATTGAAGCAACTGATCAAGCATGGTGTTTCCGTCCGCGCGGCCCCAGCGGCGGCCAACCCAGAGAGCGGCAATGCCGACAAGAGATAAGGTTGTCAAAAATGCAATCAGTATGAATGTTGTTGAGTTCATGTGCTTACCTTGATGCAGAAACTATGATTTTAAACCACACAATACGATTCATGGTAATTTTCTATAGCATTTCAACTATTTATAATTGAAATGATACACCAAAATTTGCTTACAGGATTACATTGTCTGCCGTCAAGCAAGTAACGCAAGCTAACATTGCTATTTTACTAAGAACTTATCCGTAAATAGCAGCATATTATTCTCAGAGCATGGAGTTCAGGAGGATAGATATGACATTGCAATCATGGGAAGTATCGGATGAGTTTTGGGAGAGAGTGGAGCCATTAATACCAATAAAGAAGCGAGATGAGAACAAGGAATACAAAAGAGGCCCAGGCGCAGGAAGAAAGAAG